>LSQX01181835.1_pt1 | contig 41178 bp, 36 predicted proteins | sample 654561 | NCBI WGS metagenome assembly LSQX01 (sample SAMN04489861, study PRJNA283612) | anaerobic digester metagenome | isolation source: 4 biogas reactors fed with cattle manure at either 37C or 55C with and... | place: Denmark: Kongens Lyngby | collected 2014 | reverse complement strand
GATTATAACTATATAACTGATTTTTATTAAGTTATAAATACGTGTAATATTAGTGACATCAAGTTTATCTATTACAAATGGTTTTATTTTCTACATGAATCACGCACAAATAAAGCAATGCAGCGATCTCAATAATATTCTCGGCAACATGAAAAATTTATTGCCGGGTTTGCTGCTGATTGCACTAATTGTGATTGTATCGACTGTTTTGGTCGAGCTAGAGATCGGCCAAAGTTACGGATTAAGCCCGCTTATTTACTCTATTTTACTGGGCATGTTAGTAGGTAATACTTTTTTCAATAAAATCAGCGACACCACTTTTAAGGGCGTCAGCTTTGCTAAAAGTAAATTACTACGTTTGGGTATTATTCTTTATGGCTTTCACCTAACAGTTGCTCAGGTCTGGTCCTTGGGCCTACAAGCAATTTTCATTGATGCTTGTATGCTTATTTCTACTTTTATGCTGACTTATTGGTTCGGCACCAAGGTATTAAAAATGGACAAAGACACTTGTATCTTGACCGGTGCTGGCTGTAGTATCTGCGGCGCTGCTGCTATTATGGCAACCGCCTCTGTTTCTAGAGCGAAAACTACCGCTATTACACAAGCAGTAACAGTAATCGTGCTTTTTGGTACCCTAGCTATTTTTATTTACCCAATACTCTTTCCTTTAGTTACCAACTACATAAGTGACTCTGCCTTTGGTGTCTATGTTGGTTCATCCGTACATGAGGTCGCTCAAGTTGTAGCCATTGGTAAGGTCTTGGGTGAAAATATAGCTGACACCGCTATTCTGGCAAAAATGGTCAGAGTGATTATGTTGGCACCATTTTTATTTGCTGTTGCTTTTATTTTTTATGGGAAAAACGATAAAAATGCTGATAGTGATAGCAAAGATAGCAACCCTCAACGCTTTCTTTTACCTTGGTTTGCGGTTTGGTTTTTAGGCATCATCATTCTAAACTCCATTTTGCCTCTACCTCAAAGCATAGTAGATAGCATTTTATTTATAGATAATATTTTGTTGATGATGGCTATGGCTGCGCTAGGTCTTAGCACGCAATTCGTGACCTTTAAGGCCGCTGGTCCACGCTCTTTTATTTTGGGACTAATTGTGTTTGTCTGGCTAGTCGTTGCCGGCATCGCTTTGCAGCTACTATTTGCTTAGTCAGCTTGAAGGCAAAGCTGGACTCTACCTCGTTCGACCACAATCAAGCAGTTTTGATGCTTTAAGCGTAAACCACGATCGAAACCTAATTGATGCACCTCTCTCAATTGGCGCAACCAATCATTAAGGCGTCGTTCAGTTGGCATGGGAATATCATGTAAAGTAAGCCAATAACGCAAGGTGTTACTTTGCCTGCGTGCAGACAACTCACGCCAAGAAGCCAAGCAAAAGTCCCTAGCCTCATCTCTAAGATCAAGTGATTGTAAATCCTCTTCGGCTAGCTCATCCAAAAGCGCTTGAGCATCTAACATATGACGCGCATGACGACTAAGATTGCGCTTCCACTGTGGCCAAGCTTGATCTAAACCAGGAATTAACAAGCGACGCACTGCTGCTCTTTTGTAGCGCAAATCCAAGTTACTGGGGTCTCGAATCATTGCAAAACCACTTAACTCTGTAAATAAAGCCGCCGCATCCGTGATGAGCTGTCGCTCAACCTCTAACCAAGGACGATGATATACCACCCCCCCATAACGATGGGTTTCTAGCATACCCCCCATCCCCTTAACCCCCGTGCCTCGCAATAAGCGCAACAATAAGGTTTCAGCTTGATCGTTAAGGTGATGAGCTAAGATAAAATCATCAATCCCATGGTGTTCACAGTACTGACTATAGGCTTGATAACGGGCCTCTCGGGCAGCCGCCTCCTCGCCTAAACCACTTTGTCGCTCAACCTCTACACGCAGAACAACGCATTGAAAACCCAGATAAGCCGCCAAGGACTGGCAATGCTCAGCCCAACGATCAGCATCGTCCATCAGACCGTGATGGATATGGAGTATATGTAAGTTAATATCAAGCTGCCGAACGAATGGAGCTAAGGTAGCTAACAGCATAGATGAATCCGCACCGCCACTTAAACCGATGGCGACACATGCTCTTAGCCCTTGTTTATTTGATTTTTCTTGAAGAGAAGCCAACAACACCTTCAACGGTTTACTTAAAACGTTGCTCGTGCTGGCTTCATAGAAACTACTTAATTGAGAATAGTGAGGAGAGAAATCACTATGCAACTGCTTAGGCCTTGTCGAGGAAGCTGCCATAAGACATTAGACGCTCAAGACGACGGTCAACTAACTCACTAGCGCCTAAGCCTGTCACTGAACGCAATGACTCTGATAAAGCTCGACGTAAGTTTCTATACATCATAGTTGAGTCGCGATGAGCACCACCAACAGGCTCGTCAATCACCCGATCGATTAACCCGAATTGCTCTAGCTTAGGAGCGGTAATTGCTAATGCTTCAGCAGCAATTGGAGCTTTATCTGCACTACGCCATAAAATAGAGGCACACCCCTCAGGTGAAATAACCGCATAAGTAGAATACTGCAGCATCTGCACAACATCACCCACCGCAATAGCTAAGGCACCTCCAGAGCCACCCTCGCCAATAATAGTGGCAATAATAGGTACCTTAAGCTCGGCCATCGTATAGAGATTTTGCCCAATTGCTTGCGACTGACCACGCTCCTCTGCACCAATACCTGGATAAGCACCCGGAGTATCAATGAAAGTAAAAATCGGCATACTGAACTTTTCAGCTAAGCGCATAAAACGCAAAGCTTTTCGATACCCCTCAGGTCTTGGCATACCAAAGTTACGACGTGCACGCTCTTTGGTGTCACGACCTTTTTGATGACCGATAACGACACAAGGCTCACCATTAAAACGCGCTAAACCACCAACAATTGATGGATCATCAGCATACATACGATCACCATGCAACTCATGAAAATCAGTAAATAGTGCCTGAATATAATCCAAGGTGTATGGACGTTGAGGATGGCGTGCTACTAAAGCTGTCTGCCAAGGAGTTAACTTTTTATAAATTGACTCTGTTAAATCATCACTCTTTTGCTGAAGCTTGGCGATCTCTTCTGAAATGTCTACGGCTGAATCACCGGACATATGGCGTAATTGATCAATTTTTTGTTCCAATTCCTCAATTGGCTTTTCAAATTCCAGATAGGTATTTTTCATCTTGTTGCTCTAAACCTTTGTTCTCTGCATGAGTGATACAACGTTAACTATACAATGCTGCCGTCAGCTAGGCTGCGCCACATATACCAAGTGGCGACTGTCTGCCACGGCTCCCAATTATCTGCGAGCTCACGAATCTCATATCGTGATACTGGCTCACCACCAAAATAATGCATTGAGACAGCTTTAAGGAGTCTCGCATCCTCTAAGGGCAATACATTTGGGCGATGCAAATTATAAATTAAAAACATCTGTGCCGTCCAAGGGCCGATCCCTCGAATTTGACACAAATCATTAACCACCTCTTCATCCGACATTTTAGACCATTTTGCAGGATCAACGGTTTTTGCTTCAAAATGTTTTGCAAGATCGATTAAATTTGTCGCCTTACGCTTAGCAATACCAATTTCTGCTAACTGCTCTATACATCTTGAAGAAATACATTCGACGGTAGGTCGCTGGCCACAGAGACGCACTAAGGCGCGCCAAGTATCGGTGGCGCGCGCAGCAGAAGACTGCACTGAAATCAATGAACGTGACAGTGTTGTAAAAGCCTCATGATTACTGCGGGCAAAAAACTCACCCTCGTACTTAGCAATCACCTTGTTGAGAATACGATCATTGGCTTTTAAGTGCTCAATCGCTTCATCCCAATAGGCTAGCTTCGCCCCTAGTTTAGACATGCTAGATCCTACGCCACTGGGTTAAACCGCCTGCTACATCCTCTAACTCAATACCTGCCTGCTTTAACTCATCACGAACTTGATCTGCCAGAGCAAAGTCCCTAACACGCTTAGCCTCTGCACGCTGCTCAATAAGTGCCTCAATCTCATTTTCTGCTAGATCTATCGTACTATCCTGCTCCTGACCTAAACGAGTATAACGAGAGTATGAACGTAAATACTCAGCCGGTTGATGCTGTAAAATACCTAGTACACCACCAAGTGCTCTCATCTGCGAAATAAGCGCACGATCTTTCTCACGATTAGCTTGATTGAGCATATCAAACAAAACAGCAATAGCCACCGGCGTATTAAAGTCATCATTCATCGCTGCTTTAAAAGCTTGTGCATGTGAAGTACTCCAGTCGATCTCAACCTCATCAAAGCCAAGATTATGTAGACTCTGATAAAAACGGTCTACTGCTACCTGAGCATCGTTTAAGTTGTCTGGTGCAAAATTTTGCTGACTACGATAATGATTACGCACAATAAAGAAACGCAACATCTCCGCTTCACGCACGTGAAAAGGATAATTAGCGACCTCCGGATTAGTCTTATCAGTACCAATCACCTGACGAATGGTCATAAAGTTGCCAAGTGACTTAGACATTTTGTCATCATCAACCATCAGCGGACCACAGTGCATCCAAAGATTGGCTAGCGAACCGCCATAAGCTCCCTCTGACTGGGCTATTTCATTTTCATGATGCGGGAACTTCAAGTCTGGCCCACCACCATGAATATCTAAAGGCATCCCGAGTAAATCGCGACTCATCGCCGAACACTCAATATGCCATCCTGGACGACCCACACCATATGGCGAGTCCCATTTAGTATCCTCGGGATCTTCAGCCTTAGAAGCCTTCCAAAGCACAAAATCCAACGGGTCTTCCTTAGCATCAGAAACTGCAATACGATCGCCCGCACGCATATCATCTAAGCTGCGACCGGACAATTTGCCATAATCCGGAAAATTACGAACGCGAAAGTTAACATCGCCATCACTACCCTGATAGGCTAAACCATTTTCCTCAAGGGCCTGAATAATTTCAACCATACCCTGTACATGGCGCGTCGCACGTGGTTCATGGTCTGGAGACTGTACATTGAGAGCACGCTCATCAGCATGCATCGCCTCAGTAAAAAAGCTCGTGACTTGATGCAAGCGCTGCTGTGTCGCGACAGCACGGCGAATGATTTTGTCATCAATATCAGTGACATTACGTACATAAGTCACCTCATAACCCAGACAGCGCAACCAGCGCTGCACGACATCAAAACTCACCAACATACGTGCATGCCCTAAATGACAGAAATCATAAACGGTCATGCCACAGACATACATACGAATTTTATTTGGTTCAACAGGCTTTAATTCATCTTTGCGACGAGCCAAAGAGTTATATATCAACATAGGTTATGAGAAATAAAGATACAATAGGGGATTAATTAAGATCGTTAAGTATAGCAATCTAGCGCCAATTCTGTTGAGTATTGCCCCGATGAATAATAGAAAGATTCAAATCCAATTTGCCCTTAGCTTGGCATTAGCCTGTGCCAGTACTGCCGTACAAGCACAGTACATCCCCCTGACCGAGCTACCTGAAGTTCCCATGCAGGTAAACGAACGCGGTCAGATAGTGACACCACATAGCCAACGTGGGACTGATCCATTCAGCGATCAGCTCAGTTTAGATGTTTTTAACAGTGTTGATGTCGACGCCCTTCAGCAAACTCGAAGTGATGCGCCCTACGGTCAAATCCATGCCATTCCTGTCGACTCGATAAGCCATACTGGCAATAACTTTGTAGTACCTGATGGCGGCACTAACACGCCACCCTTATTAGGCAGCAGAAAAGACAGCAATGCTGATGGAGGCTGGCAAGGTTTAGCCAATCTTTTAAAAAAGCTAGAGCCTGCAGTTGATACCAGCTTGCCAGAAACCAGAACTCAGTTAAGTAACCGTATCAACAGCCTCATTAATACTAAACAGTACCAAGCTGCACTCAATGAAATCGCTAAGGTATTTAGTAGTACAGGTTATATCGAGAACCCTGGCGAGGATGTACAGCTACGATTTTTAGAGGCTCGCGCTTATGACGGCTTAGGTCAATATCAACAGGCCTTAGAACGTTATATGGACCTAATTAGCAAATACCCTGAACTTCCTGAGCCTTATAATAACCTAGCCGCTATGCAAATGCGCCTTGACTTACTTGATGAAGCCTACGAGTCACTCACCATGGCTGTTACTCTGAGACCCAATTACGGCACAGCTCAGCGCAACTTAGGCATGGTTCATCTACTAAAAGCAGAAAGCAGTTTAAATATTGCTGCAAAACAACGTATTAACGGCGCCGCCAAAGCGGCCCAAGGTATCCGTCAAATTTTACAAGGAAACTAATCAAATGATGTTAAAATCAGGCCGTTTAGTCGCACTAACAATGGCGGCAACACTTGCCATGGCACCTGTAGGCATGGCCTTCTCTCAAACAGATAATCAAAAGGATTTAAGTTCTATGTCTAATACACGCGTTAAATTAATCACTAACAAGGGTGATATTATTCTGGAGTTAGATGGTGAAAAAGCGCCTGTGACTACTGAAAACTTTCTTAACTATGTCAAAGATGGTTTTTACACTAACGTAATTTTCCACCGTGTTATTCCTAACTTCATGGTTCAAGGCGGTGGCTTTGAACCTGGCATGAAAGAGAAAAACACTAATGCACCAATCAAAAACGAAGCCGACAATGGTTTAAAAAATGATAAGTACACCATCGCAATGGCTCGTACTCAAGACCCACACTCAGCTTCTGCACAATTCTTTATCAATACCAACAACAACGACTTCCTAAACTTCTCTTCACCTTCAGTACAAGGTTGGGGTTACGCAGTTTTCGGTAAAGTTGTCGAAGGTACTGAAGTTGTTGATAGCATCGAAAAAGTAGCTACCGGCACACGCGGTTTCCACGGCGATGTTCCTCGCGAAGATATTGTTATCGAAAGCGCTGAAATCATTGAATAAGCTTAGCCTCTCAGCTAATGTTTACTTGGCCTCAGATATTCATCTGGGGCCTTCTATCCCTCACACTAACCAAGCCTTTTACGAGTTTTTGCAGCAGGCTGCAGAGCAGGCAGACAGCTTGATCCTAGTGGGGGATATTTTTCATTACTGGATTGGTGATGATATTGCTATCCAACATCCTGAGCCTTGGCTGATCGAAGCCACTTCACATCTACAAGCATTTGCTAAGAAAAAACCACTTTACTTAGTTCACGGCAATCGCGACTTTTTAATGGGACACGACTTTGCTCACCATATTGGTGCAACTTTACTAGCAGATCGCACGCTTCTTGAAGTAGATGGTCAACAGATTTACCTAGCTCATGGCGATGAACTTTGCACTGATGACAAAGGATTTATGCTGTTCAGGCATTGGACCCGTCAAGCTTGGCTACAAAAATTATTTTTTAAATTACCGATGACATGGCGCATCAAAATCGCTAATAAAGCGAGAAAGCAGAGCAAAAACAAACAAACTGCCCCCACCTACGATAGCAGTAAGGGACAAGTGACAGATAGCGCAGTGAAAGCTGTCTTTAAACAAAACCCAGATCTAAATGGCATGATCCATGGCCATACCCACCAACCTAATACACATCAAGTCCAAATTGAGAATAAAAACTATTGGCGCCTAGTACTTCCAGACTGGGAGCTCGATCATACGAAGCCACGTAGCGGCTTTGCTATTTTAAATAAAAATGGGCCCCAATTATTTACACATTGGAACCCAAACAAAGAGCACGATTGACACGAACTACACGATTTATAAGTAGCCCATGGCCCATAGGCCAACAACTGCGCCGAAGATAATTCGATAATAAGCAAAAGGCTTATAGCTGTGCTTAGAAACAAAGCGCAAGATTGCTTTGACTAAAAACAAGGCACTGATAAAGGCAAAGATAAAGCCCACAACAATCGCTAAAAAATTGTCACTACTCAGCTGATCACCGTATTTATATAAACTCAACACGGTGGCAGCCAGCATCGTTGGCATAGCCAAGAAAAAAGAAAGCTCTGTAGCAGCACGACGTGGAATTCCAGCAATCATACCCGAAATAATAGTCGCACCTGAACGTGATGTGCCAGGCACCATTGCCAAACACTGAGCAAAACCTACAATTAAAGCCTGCTTCCAAGTAATACTGTCAAGCCCCTCTCCAGGTGGGGCGTTTTCATCAACCATTTGATTGGCTTTTTTCATTTGCGGTCGACTCTCAACCCACAACATAATAAAACCACCAAGGATTAAGGTGAAGACGTAGATCATAAACTTGCCATCAAGCAATTTAGCGACTTGATCGATGATCAACAAACCAATAATAGCTGCTGGCAAAAAGGCTAACAGCAGATTACGCACAAAGAGAACCTGCTTCATCTCCCAACGCAAGAGGCCCTTAATCACATCAACAATATAGTATCTATAAATCCATACTACAGCCATAATGGAGCCAAACTGAATGACGATCTCGAAGACCTTAACATCACCCGAATCAAAATTTAACCAGTCACCCCAGATAATTAAGTGCGCTGTACTTGATATAGGCAAGAACTCAGTCAGCCCCTCAACAATACCGAGAATGGCCGCTTTAAGAAGATAAAGAAAATCCATAAGAATTGATTTTTAAATTAGCAATTTAAGAAATAGCCAAGGTACTTAAGAATACCTTGGCTATATAGAAGGAAGATGAATTAATCTGCAGAGCCGGTCTGAGGATTAAAGGTTTTGACAAGCTGAGCGAAGATTTTAGGGCTTGCAGCAATCACATTACCCGTACGCATCCAGGTTTGCTCACCTTGAAAGTCCCCAATCAGTCCGCCCGCTTCGAGGACCAGCAAACTTCCGGCTGCTGTATCCCACGCATTTTGCTTTAAACCACAATAGGCATCTAAACGACCACTCGCTAAATAAGCCAATTCCAACACCGTACTACCTAAGCGACGGAAGCCATTGCTCTTAGTGATAAGGTCGTTTATAAATGGACTTTGTGGATGCTGATTACCAAAATTACTGGTAACACAAACAATCGCTGTATCTAAGCTAAGGCATGGACTGACACGGATACGACGATCATTTAAAAAAGCACCGCCCCCGCGACTCGCTGTAAATAGCTCATTACGATTAGGATCATAAATCACTGCCTGCTCAATCTGCCCACGAACAGCTAGAGCGATAGATACAGCGTAATTAGGGAAACCATGGATAAAGTTTTTAGTGCCGTCTAATGGGTCAATAATCCAGCGATACTCTGAATCGCCGCCTGTTACGCCTGACTCCTCAGCAATAAATGCATGATCTGGGTAGGCTTCACTCAGGGTCTGAATAATTGCGTCCTCAGCAATACGATCTATATCCGTGACATAGTCACCTGGTCCCTTGGTAGATACTGAAACACTATCAAGTTGTAAACTGGCGCGGTTGATAATATTACCGGCACGACGGGCTGCCTTAATGGCAGTATTAAGCATAGGGTGCATAATTATTACAGAACAAATTTAGTAAAACCATCATTTTAAATGACAACGCAACTTTGAGCTACTAAAGCCTAGCTTTTCTGCTTAATAGTTTATAAAATTCCAACCATGACAACACATCCAACACAACGAACCCATTTCATCATGACTAACCCAAGCCATCCTGGCAATGTAGGTGCTGCTGCACGTGCATTAAAAACCATGGGCTTCCAGCAGCTACGCTTAGTCAAACCTAAAGTTGATGATATTACCAAGCACGATGATGCCATTGCTTTTGCCAGTGGTGCACAAGATGTACTAACAGCAAGTCGTGAGTTTAATGAGTTTAATGATGCGCTAGAAGGTATCACCCTAAGCTTTGCCCTCACCGCCCGGCCCCGAGACCTAGGGCCAAACTGCTTAAACATACGCGAAGCTGCAGTCTTAGCTCAAAAGCATTTAGCAACATCTGATGACAATCAAGTTGCTGTGGTGCTTGGAACCGAGCGAACTGGCCTCAGTAATGAGCAAATTAGCCATTGCCATTATATCTGCTATATACCGGCCAACCCTGACTATAGCTCCCTGAATGTTGCTCAAGCGAGCCAACTAGCGGCCTGGGAACTGCGCTATGCTTTGATCGAAGATAATCCGTACAGCAACAATCAAGAAAAAATGAAGCTGGACTTTCCTGAGCCAATCCAAGACCCACTAGCACCACAGGAACAAGTAGAGGCCTTGTTAGCACATTGGCAAAAGGCACTAGAGGCTATCGAATTTATCAACCCACAACAGCCCAAAAAGACGATGCTCAAAATGCGCTACTGGATGCTACGTAGCCGCCTCACACAAAACGAAGTAGATATGATGCGAGGCGTATGCACTCAAATCCTAAAAAACATCAAAAACACAGATTGAAGCCATCGAGGGACAACTTACCCTTGAGAAAGCGGTTTAGCGCCATCCCCTGCTGCTTTCTCGAGCTCAATATTGATATGTTCAACCCTAGTAATCGGTAATTCAAAACCTTCCTGCTCCAATCTTTTACGAACCTCCAGCATAATATTTGCCAGTTCCACCATATACTCTGAGGCTGATACCCAAGCTCGAAGATTTAAGATCAAGCCATTTTCTCGGTACTCACTGACGAAGACAGTCGACGGCAGATTCTTAATGATCCTCTCATTTTTAGCGAGCAAATCATTTAACACCTTAATTGCTCTATCCACATCATCGCCGTATTGCAAAGAGATTGGTAGGTCAATTCGGCGATTAGGATTACGACTGAAGTTGATAATAGTGCTGTTCCAGACCATACTATTTGGAACGGTCAAAGTAATACCGTTAGTTTGCTCTAAGCGAGTTAAAAACAAGCCTATCTCAATAACCGTCCCCTCAAATTGCTTGCCAATACTCACATACTCATCTTGACTTAAGGGTCGCAAGCTAAGCAACATAATACCTGCAGCTATATTTTGCAAGGTACCCTGCAAGGCTAAACCAATGGCTACGCCCGCGGCACCCAACGCAGCAATTAAGCTAGCCGTTTCCACACCAAATTGCGATAAGACCACCACAATGGTCACAATGCGTATGGCCCATTGTACAAAGCCGATAATCATCGGCAAAGCGGTCGTATCAAGTTTGTGCTTAGTATGACCAATACGGTGAGTGGCTTTACCGACCACATTTGATATAGTCCAACCAGCAATCAAAATAACAATTGCCCCGGTAAAATTCATCACAAATGCATGCAGTATTGGCAAATAATTACTAATCGACTCAGTCATGAAAAATCCTTGTTATTGGATGAAAAATAGATAATTTAGTAATTGTCATATTGAGACTTTATACTGTATAAAGCAATAAAAAAAACCAAAGATAAAAATCGTAGGTAAGATGATATGACAAACCAAGTTAAAAATATACTCACACCACAAACAATGCCTTTTGAGAGCTTCGACAACGGTGAAGCGGCATGGCAACAACTGATGACTATTTATGAGCGTAATTGTGACTTTATTCGGCAAAACTTTTTAAACTATACCGCTCAACAGTTACCAAAAAATCAAGCAATACGTGCATTTTATCCCCTAATACGTATCCGTTTAAGCCACCACCACGATATTGACTCCCGCCTTTCTTATGGCTTTGTTGAAAGTCCAGGCATTCATGAAACCACTATCACGCGACCTGATTTATTTAAGCAGTACTTAATCGAACAGATGGATCTACTAATTAAAAACCATCATGTCAACATTGAAGTTGGTGAATCAAAAACACCTATTCCTCTACATTTCTGCTTTTATCAGAACGTTGCGATTGATGAAGAAAAAAATGCTGTATTTACTGATGCCGTTGGCGCAAAGATGCTTAACCACTTTGATGTACCCAATCTGTCGCAAATGGATGACTCAATCGTTAATGGTACTTATAAAGTCGATTCTGACCAAATAATGCCATTAGCTCCCTTTACTGCGCCAAGAATTGATTACTCTCTACATCGCCTACAACATTACACTGGCACACAACCCGAGCATTTCCAGCAATATGTTTTATTTACCAACTATCAATTTTATGTCGAAGAGTTTAGCAATTACGCCAGAGAGCAAATCAAAGACCCAAACTCGGGTTATAGCGAATTAATACTGCCGGGAAATGTACGAGTAGAGTCAGGGCTAAGCGCTGAGGATATTAAAAAAGCCACTGCCGGTGTTAAGCAACCTCAAATGCCGGCCTATCACTTAAAACGTCCTGACGGAAGTGGTATCACTCTTGTCAATATAGGTGTTGGCCCATCAAACGCTAAAACCATTACCGATCATATTGCTGTACTGCGGCCTACTGCTTGGATTATGGTGGGTCACTGCGCAGGCTTACGTAGCAGTCAACGCTTAGGCGATTATGTATTAGCTCACGCTTATATGCGAGAGGATCATGTGTTGGATGACGATCTACCACTCTTTGTCCCTATCCCTGCCCTGGCTGAAATTCAAGTTGCGATGGAGCATGCAGTAGAAGAAATTTCTGGTTTAAAGGATTATGAGTTAAAACGTATTATGCGTACCGGTACAGTGGCAAGCATTGACAATAGAAACTGGGAATTACGCTATCAAGAAGGTCCTGTACAGCGCCTCTCGCAATCTCGCGCCATTGCCTTAGACATGGAGTCGTCCACAATCGCTGCCAATGGCTTTCGGTTCCGTGTGCCTTATGGGACCTTGTTGTGTGTATCTGATAAACCTCTACATGGCGAACTAAAGCTTCCCGGCATGGCCACTGAATTTTATCGAGTCCAAGTAGCTCAACATCTACAGATAGGTATTAGAGCCTTAGAGATTTTAAGACGTACACCTAAAGAACACATTCACTCTAGAAAGCTAAGAAGCTTTATTGAGACGGCTTTTAAATAAATCACATCCCGAAAAACTATTTTTTTCGGGATTTTTTTATGCCTTATTATTCTTGATATAGAAATAGATTATTCGATTTTTCTCTATTTATTCATTTATTTAATCTTGTTATATTAACAACATCGACAGAAAAACACATTAGCAAATAAATACTCAAGCAAGCTTTTTAGGAGCGATAAAATGAATAAAACTGAACACTACACCCGAACTGCCATCTTTATGCATTGGCTCATCGGTTTAGGCATGATCGGCATGCTAGCGCTTGGTCTATATATGGTTAATATGCCCTTTTCGCCCACTAAATTACAGCTTTATTCTTGGCATAAATGGGCCGGTATGACACTGCTTATCTTGTCCATAATACGCCTAGCATGGCGCCTAAGTCACCCTAGTCCTGCTCTACCAGACTCAATGGGACCTCTTTCGCGCTTAGCTGCTCATGCTGGTCACTGGACACTTTATATCCTTATGCTCGCTATCCCGCTAAGTGGTTGGTTAATGAGCTCAGCCCAAGGCTTTCCTGTCGTGTGGTTTGGTGTGCTACCTTTGCCTGACTTAGTCGCTAAAAATGCAGAATTAGGCAATCTTTTACAAAATGCCCACGTTATTTTAAATTACACCTTAATCGTTGTACTGATCGGCCACATAGGCGCCGCACTACAGCACCACTTTATTAAAAAAGACACTGTTTTAAGCCGTATGCTGCCATTTATTAAGCGTACCTCATAGTAAGAAATTAATTTTAAATTATCCCTATCAAAGGAATTCATAATGAAAAACACATTATTACGCCCATTAGCTCTAGTCGCCGCCCTAAGTTTAGGTACTTTCACTAGCGCTCAAGCCGTTGAGTACACTACATTAGAGCCTGAAGCGAGTAGCATCGTTTTTAGTTATAGCCAAATGAACGTTAAGATGGATGGTGACTTCAGTGAGTTAAAAGCTACAGAACTCAGCTTTGATCCTGCCAACCCGGAGTCCGCTAAAGTAACTATTGAAGTAGCCCTTTCAAGTATCGAAACGGGCTCCACTGATGCTAATACTGAGTTGGCTAAAGGTGAATGGCTAGCAATAGAGCAACACCCTATCGCCACCTTCAGCTCTAGTAACGTCGAGGCACTAGGTGATAATAATTATCAAATAACCGGTGACCTCTCAATCAAAGGTCATACTCAGACAGTGACAGCACCATTTAGCTTCACAGACAACGGTGATACCGGTATCTTTAGTGGCAGTTTTACCTTCCAACGTGGCGACTACAAAATCGGTGAAGGTGCTTGGAGTAGTTTCGGTATTGTTGCCAACGATGTCGAAATTAAGTTTGACATCATAGCAAAGCAATAAGCTAGAAACAGTCAGGAGCAATATATGTTAGACATTCGTAAAAGCAATGAACGAGGAATTGGTGAGCATGGTTGGTTAAACTCACGTCATTCATTTTCATTTGCTAATTACTACGATCCAAAGCACATGGGCTTTGGTCCTCTACGCGTTATCAACGAAGATAGAGTAAAGGGTGGTCATGGCTTCGGAGAGCATAGCCACAGAGATATGGAAATAATTTCCTATGTGTTAGATGGTGCTTTAGAGCATAAAGACAGCATGGGCAACGGCTCAGTTATTCGCTACGGTGATGTGCAACGTATGAGTGCCGGGACAGGTGTCAGACATAGTGAGTTTAACCACTCGAACACTGACAATGTGCATTTTCTACAAATTTGGATTATGCCGGAAAACAACGGTATTACGCCAAGCTATGAAGAAAAGCATTTTGATACTGAGAGCAAAAAAGGCAAATGGCGTCTAATCGCCTCTCCCGATGGCAGTGAAGGCTCTGTAGTAGTACACCAAAATGCGTTAATTTATGCTTCTATCATTAATGAAGGCGACACCTTAGAGTACAAGTTGGCAGAGCTACGCTGTGGCTATCTTCATGTCGCTCGCGGCAACGTCACCGTTAATGATATCGAGCTTAGTGCAGGCGATGCAATCAAGGTTTATAAAGAACCAAAAATCATCGTTACGACTGAAGATGAAGCTGAAATTTTATGGTTTGATATGACGCTTTAATTCTTTAATCCATCTAATAACAAAAGGCATGTTCTTGGAACATGCCTTTTGTTATTTTAATACTCGAGTTCAGTGCTCCCGGGGAGCACTGAACTCGATGTCAAAAATTAAGCTTTATAGTTTTCGTAATCTGTATAACCTACCTCAGTGCCACCATAGAAAGTCGCTAAGTCCGGCTCTGTCAGCGACCAACCATTCTGCATTCTTTCAACAAGGTCAGGGTTAGAAATAAAGGGACGACCAAAAGCGACAAGATCGGCTAAACCGGATTCAAAATCTCTTTCGGCTTCTTCTTGAGTATAAAGACCCGCCAAGATTAAAGTACCTTTGTAATTATCACGGAATCTCTGCAAACGCGCCTTGCCCTCTTCGCTAGCGACTAACTGGTCTCTATTGCTGATATGGACATAGGCTAAATCACGCTTAGAAAGTTCACGAGCAAGCGCTTCCCATGTTTCATCCTCACCATCAAAGGCGTGCATATCAAATATACGGTTAAATGGCGCTAAACGAATACCAGTACGCTCTTTGCCAATCTTGGCAACAACTGCATCAACAACTTCCAAGGCAAAACGGATTCGACCCTCAACGGTAGAACCAGTGTATTCATCCGTACGATCGTTTACACCCGCATTAATGAACTGCTCAACTAAATAACTGTTGGCACCATGAATTTCAACTCCATCAAAACCTGCTTCAACAGCATTTGCCGCAGCCTTGGCAAAGTCCTGAACAACCTCTTTTACTTCGTGTGTCTCTAATGCACGTGGCTCACTCGCTTGCACCGCATCAGGATTGCCATTTTCACCATAGGCAAAAGAAGTGGTGTTTTTAGCCAGCTTATTAGAAGAGCTGACTGGCGCTGCACCACCCTCATGCAATGATGTATGGGAGATACGGCCGACATGCCATAATTGAGCAAAAATCTTGCCACCTGCTTGGTGCACCGCATCGGTTGTCTTCTTCCAGCCCTGCACCTGCTCAGCGCTATGAATACCCGGCGTAAAAAGATAACCCACACCTTGAGTGGAAATTTGTGAACCCTCGCTCACAATTAAGCCGGCACCTGCGCGCTGCTTGTAATAAAGCGCTGTCTGCTCATCTGCAACTGTATCAGTAGCGCGTGAACGCGTCATTGGCGCCATAACCACACGATTTTTTAACTGTAAACCGGAGAGATCGTACTCAGAAAAAAGCTTTGCCATATATAAAAATCCTTTACTAATTGAAGTGGATGCTCTGCTAAAAGCACCAAAAACAAATCTATTTTAAATCATTAAACATATTATGGAATGATTGTTCCATAATTATAAGAACCACACTATAAACTGTCAAGAAGTTAAATTTTGACAATCTTGACAAGGACTTATGGAACAAATAGTATAAAACTAACTTAAGTTAAAAAGGACATACATTATTATGGCAAGAACAGGACGTCCTCGTCTGTTTGACAGAGATGAAGCAGTTCACAAAGCGATGGCGTTATTTTGGCAATATGGCTATGAATCCACCTCTTTAGCGCAACTACGTGAGGCGATGGGTGGTATTTCAGCAGCTAGCTTTTATGCTGCTTTTAGCTCAAAAGAATCACTTTTTGATGAAGCAATACAGCTCTATCTAGACACAAGCGGCGAGCAACTAAGAAATATCCTACGCGATCCCACACTAGATACTGCCACTGCCATCAGTACAGCCCTTAAAAGTGCATTAACTAAGCAGACTGAGAGCAACCATCCCAGCGGCTGCATGGTCGTTCTGAGCGCAACTAATTGCTCACCTCACAATCAGCATATCCAACAAACCATGGCTAAAGAGCGCGAGCAAACCAGACTGGCATTTCAAGATTGCATCCAACGAGGAATTGGAGCAGGCTTCCTCTCCGCAGGCACAGACGCAGAGTCTTTAAGCCTATTTTTTTCAACACTGCTAAACGGTATTTCCATACAAGCCCGCGATGGACTCAATCTCGATAAATTAAATACGTTAATTGACTCAACTGTTTCACAGTTGCTTGCTCACGCTCGTTAATATGACTATTTCCTGCGTTTTGCATATACTAATAGGTTCGAAACCGTAAAACACAAGCAATAACTCTCAATGACTAATACCGATTTATCAGCCCATACCCCTATGATGCGTCAGTATCTGACACTTAAACAAGAAGCACCAACAATGCTTTTGTTTTATCGCATGGGAGATTTTTATGAGATGTTTTATGATGATGCCGTTAAAACAGCTCGCGTACTCAATCTAACCCTGACCCATCGAGGTTCAAGTGCCGGTGAGCCGATCCCCATGGCCGGCGTGCCCGTACATGCAATGGAGCAGTATTTAGCACGTTTAGTGGCGATGGGCGAGTCAGTCGCTATTTGTGAGCAAATCGGTGACCCAGCGACATCTAAAGGTATTGTTGAACGTCAAATCGTCCGCACAGTCACACCCGGCACATTGACTGACGAAAACTTATTACCAAGTAATAGCGATCGCCCTCTATTAGCGATTTACCAACCACACAAAGGCCGCAACAAAAAATATGGTTTAGCTTGGATGAATTTAGCCAGTGGTGAGTTTAAGGTTAACGAATGTACCATTGAGCAATTAGAAACTGAGGTGCACCGAATTTCACCAGCAGAAATTATTACTGCTGACTCCTTTAAGCTGAGCTTAAACTATGAAGTCGCCTATAGCAAAACAGCCGACTGGCACTTCGAGCTCACAGCTGCTAAAGATAAGCTGTGCAGTCATTACGGTGTTGATAATTTAAGCGCTTTTGGTATTGACGAATTAAACAATGCTACAGTCGCTGCCGGTGCGCTTTTAAGCTATGTAGAAAATACCCAAAAGCGTAACCTGTCGCATATCAAGCCACTGCAATTAGATGACATACAAGATTATTTAATCTTAGATCCGGTGACACGTAAAAACTTAGAAATTACCGAGACGATCAGTGGCGAAAGTAGTCCTACACTCTTTAGTCTATTAAATCACTGCCACACGCCGATGGGCAGCCGTCTATTGAGACGATTTTTACATCATCCTTTGCGCCACAATGCGCCTATTTTGGAACGCCAACTCTGTGTCCAGGCTTTTTATAATCATCATATTGCCCGTAGCCTTGAAGATCCCATTACTATCTTTGAGAAATTTCTAAAAAGCACACCGGATATTGAGCGAGTAGCTACTCGTATTGCCCTAAGCTCTGTGCGCCCCAAAGAGCTTGCCGCTTTGCGTGATGCCCTTTGCAACTTGCCACAACTTTGCCAAGTTATCAGCGAACACTTTGTCGATACGGCTGCTATCCTTAATCTACAAGAAATGCTCAAGCTACCGCCCCAACTCGCTGATTTACTACAACGAGCCATCGCTGAAGAGCCTTCAACAATGGTTCGTGACGGTGGTGTTATTGCCACTGGCTTTGACAGAGAGCTGGACGAGCTACGTAGCTTATCTAATGATAATGGTGAGTTTTTACTGCAGCTTGAAAATCGAGAGCGTGAAGCTACCGGCATCACCAATTTACGTGTTGAATACAATCGTGTCCACGGTTTTTTCATTGAGGTGAGCAAAGGTCAAGTTGATAAGGTTCCTGCCGAGTACCGTCGCCGCCAAACCTTGAAAAATGCTGAGCGCTACATCACACCAGAGCTAAAAGAATGGGAAGATAAAATCCTCTCGGCCAAAGAGCGTTGTCTAAACTGTGAGAAATGGCTATTTGAACAAATCATCGTGGAGCTACAAGCCTATGTAGAATCAATGCACCAAGCCTCAAGCGCTTTGGCTCAGCTGGATGTTTATATGGCTCTAGCTCAACATGCCTACCTTAATCAATGGGCTGCACCAGAGCTAATCGAAGGACCGATGATTAAAATTACTCAAGGTCGTCACCCCATTGTAGAGCGCACCATCGAGCGCTTTACAGCCAATGACTGTCAACTGGACCCAATCCGTCGTATGCTGCTGATTACCGGTCCAAATATGGGTGGTAAATCAACCTATATGCGACAAATAGCGTTGATTGTTTTATTGGCAAGAATGGGCAGTTTTGTACCTGCTGCTTCTGCGCAAATCGGTTTAATTGACCGTATTTTTACTCGCATTGGTGCCGCTGATGACTTAGCTGGCGGTCGCTCTACTTTTATGGTAGAAATGACTGAAGCTGCAACCATTCTAGCTTCCAGTACGCCAAATAGCCTTGTTTTAATGGATGAAATCGGTCGTGGCACCTCAACCTATGACGGCCTATCGCTAGCTTGGGCAATTGCTTGTAGACTGCTTACTCATAATCAAGCCTTAGTACTCTTTGCTACACATTATTTTGAATTGACTCGCCTACCTGAGCAATTTGAACACATAGCAAACGTTCATCTCAGCGCAGCCGAATCTGCTCAGGGCTTAGTCTTTTTACACGAGGTAAAAGAAGGTCCAGCCAGTCGTAGTTATGGTATTCAAGTTGCGCAACGCGCCGGTATTCCAATGGCAGTAATCCGTCAAGCCAAACGCGAACTGGACAACCTTGAAATGAATGCCCAAGACCGTCCTCAATTAGACCTATTTAGCATCCCCGAAGAGGAAGTCAATGAGCAAGCGAATGACGACCACATAGAACTTAAAGCGCTTAAAGATACTCTTTCAGCCATTGACCCCGATTCCTTAAGCCCACGAGATGCCTTAGAAGTGCTTTATCAATTAAAGAATCAATTTGGAGAAAAGTGATTCTTAAGTGATTCTGAGCCTTTTTAGTCCAAGAAGCGACAGTATTTTTATATTTTTAATTAATTCTTGGACACAAAAGGCTTACTTAGGTTAGAATTATTCTTTTCCCGTGCCAGTAGCTCAACTGGATAGAGCACCCGCCTTCTAAGCGGGCGGTTGTGAGTTCGAGTCTCGCCTGGCGCGCCATTTTTAATCATACAAAACTTTTTTGATTAAAATTTCAAGTATTAGCTAAAAAGCTTGACACCGTCAAATTCTATGCTATACTTATCAATTAAATCAGTGGTGACCGTAGCTCAGTTGGTAGAGTCCCGGATTGTGATTCCGGTTGTCGTGGGTTCGAGCCCCATCGGTCACCCCAAGATTTCTTTTGTATAAGATTAGACGCGTTATGCGTCTTTTTTTACGCCTAAAAAAATCAGCACCTGAATAACTTCATGTGCTGATTTTTAACTTAAGAAGCTAAGACTCTACTATTTAGAAGAAACCTAAGGCTTGATCGCTATAACTAACTAATAAACACTTAGTTTGCTGATAGTTCGCCAATGCCATTTTGTGAGTCTCACGACCAATACCTGACTGCTTATAACCACCAAAGGCCGCATGAGCTGGATACACGTGATAGCAATTAGTCCATACTCGACCTGCTTTAATCCCGCGACCCATACGGTAAGCCTGTGAACCATCTCTACTCCACACACCAGCACCTAAACCAAAGATAGTGTCATTGGCAATAGCCAAAGCCTCTTCCTCATCCTTAAAGGTCGTAACAGCTGCGACAGGACCAAAAATTTCCTCTTGGAAAACGCGCATTTTATTATCACCTAAAAGCATTGTAGGCTTTACAAAATAACCCTGATCTAAATCACCACCTTGTAAATTACGAGCGCCACCTGTTAAGCAAGTCGCTCCCTCCTCTCGACCAAGATCGATATAACCTAAAATCCTATCAAGTTGAGCTTGTGATACCTGCGCACCAATCATGGTCGTTTTTTCTAAAGGATGCCCTTTTTTAATACTCTCCACACGCTCAACTACCTTTTCAATAAAGCGCTCATAGATAGACTCCTGAATAAGTAGGCGCGAAGGCGCGGTACATACCTCACCTTGATTAAGGGCAAACATTGCCGCTCCCTCAAGTGCTTTATTTAAAAATGCGTCATCAGCCGACATCACATTTTCAAAGAAGATATTTGGACTCTTACCACCCAGCTCAACAGTAGCTGGAATTAAGGTAGTCGCTGCATTACGTAAAATCTGCTGCCCTACAGGTGTCGAACCGGTAAAAGCGATCTTTGCAATACGATTACTCGTCGCTAGAGCATCACCCGCTTCTTTACCATACCCATTGACAATATTAACTGCGCCAGGCGGCAATAAATCACCAATTACTTCCATCAATAACATAATAGATGCTGGTGTCTGCTCAGCTGGTTTCATCACGACCGTGCACCCTGCTGCTAATGCCGGCGCTAACTTCCAAGCAGCCATCAACAAAGGAAAATTCCATGGAATAATCTGACCAACGACACCAATCGGTTCTTGAAAATGATAGGCAACCGTATTGGGCTCAATATCAGAAATGGCACCTTCTTCTGCTCTTAGGCACCCAGCAAAATAACGGAAATGGTCAACAGCTAAAGGCAAGTCAGCCGCCATGGTTTCACGCAATGCCTTCCCATTATCCAGTGTTTCAGCAACCGCCAGACGCTCAAGGTTTTGCTCAATACGATCAGCAATACGCAATAACACAGCTGAACGCTCTTGAACCGGCGTCTCTGCCCAGCTCTTAAAAGCGGCATGTGCAGCATCTAGTGCTAAGTTCACATCATCCGCATTAGATCTAGCTACCTCACAAAACACCTGCCCAGTAATTGGGCTTAGGTTTTCGAAATAATTACCTGACACTGGCGGAACCCATTTCCCTCCAATATAGTTGTCATAGCGTTTCTTGTAGGGAAAATCCAAATCAATACCAAAGCTTTTCAAATCCATCATGCTCATAGCGAGTCTCCTAGGCTGAATTTATTGAAATTATTAAACTACATGTAAGCGATATGCCTATCCTCACTTAATAACTATATCGCCTAATATGAGTGCAGTAATATTCTCATAAACCATTAGATTTCTAACTGACGGCACAAGTCTACCAATACCTTCGTGCCCTCAGCTTCCGAGCACACAACTAATTCAATCCCTCCCTAAGTGCGCCTGTATCAACCTCTCCTTCCACCTCAAAAAACTCAGAATCAAACTCCTCAAAAACGGCTGAATCACCCTCTAACGAGCTAGATCGACTCTTTGTCCAAATCATTTTTAACTCTCGTGCATGAACCTCGCTGATATTACGTACCACACCATCTTCATCGGTATATTGACGATTTTTGATGCGGCCTCTCAACCATAATTTGTCGCCCACATCCATGTAATCACTCACACGCTTAGCCAAATTACCTTTAAACAAAACAATATGCCACTGCGTATCCGTAAGTAACTCACCGCTTGCTCGATCACGCCACTTTTCAGTCGTAGCAAGTGATAAACGTACGTGTGGCTTACCATCATCAAAATGGCGCAACTCGGGTGAATGACCTAAATTACCCATCAACACTATCTCATTAATGCAAGAAGTCATGCATAGCTCCTCTTTTTCTGTTAAAAAAACGCTGCTATGAAAATGCTACAGCGCCAAGGCTTCTACGCCTTATTTATTACTGTAGAGTAATCAAAGAGATTTGCCATCCGTAACTGGAGCAATTTGTCCACCACTAAAGACGCGCAATTAAAGTCGCAATTAAGTCTAGCAATCTTTTTTTTATTACATTAAGATGAACATATTGTCTTTAACAACTAACAAAGGATGTGCGATGGCTATTGTATATGACCTACACCCTGATGATCCGCAGCAACGCTTAATTAACCAAGCCGCGGGTTTATTGGCTAATGGTGGTATTTTAGCGATACCGACTGACTCCAGTTACGCTTTAGTAGCAAGATTGGATGACAAAGACGCAGCTGACAAACTGCGCTCTCTTCGAGGACTTGATGATCGTCATCACTTGACCTTACTCTGCCGCGATTTATCTGAAATTTCTAAATTCGCACAAGTAGATAATCAACAGTACCGTCTATTAAAAGCGGCAACACCAGGTCCGTGGACCTTTATCTTAGAAGCAACCAAGGATGTACCTAAACGAGTACACCATCGTTCACGTAAAACCATTGGTATCCGTGTACCTGAGCATAAAATTGCTCTCATGTTTTTAGAAACTGTGGGCGCACCATTACTAGCGACCACTTTTATCGCTCCGGGCAAAGACGACCCGTTTACAGATATCCAAGACTTCCAAGCTGATTATCAGCATGAATTAGCCGGCATCATTGACGCTGGCTCTTGCTCTGGTGTCGGCACAACAGTAATTGACTTAACTCAGACACCAGTTGAAATTGTTCGTCGTGGTTCTGGTGACCCCGCTACCATCGGTTTATAAATTCCAAAAAAAACCTACATACACAATTAAGGCACAACGCTTAACAATTTGTTATAGCCTGTGCCTTAATATTCTGCCTTTAAAGATGATTTTTTAATGTAAACTACAGAGTTAAGACTATTATTCAATTTCTGGCGTTTTGTTATTTAAGGATGTAATTATGTCAAGCAGCTCTTACCCAGTTTTTAGGGGTAGTATTCCAGCGTTAATCACCCCAATGCTACCAAATGGCGAAGTAGACTTTGAGGCGTTTAAAAAGCTGGTGGATTGGCATGTACAAGAAAAAAGTGACGGCTTGGTAATTATTGGCACCTCTGGCGAGTCACCGACAATTGATTTTAAAGAGCATGCTGCTTTGCTTTCTACAGCGGTTGAATTTGCTGACGGCCGTATCCCAATTATTGCCGGCGTTGGTGGCAATTCCACCAAAGAGGCTCTACACCTGACACGTGAGGCTGAAAAAGCCGGCGCTCAAGCTGGTCTCTCGGTTGTCCCTTATTACAATAAACCGACTCAAGAAGGTTTGTATCAGCACTTCAAGCATATTGCTGAAAATAGCGGCTTGCCTATTATTTTATATAATGTGCCTGGTCGCACTGTCGCTGATATGTCCAATGAGACAGTACTGCGTTTAGCGGAAGTACCAGGCATCATCGGTATCAAGGACGCGACTGGCGATATATCACGCCTAGGCAATCTCATGAAGCATAAACCAGCTGACTTTCAGGTGTTAAGTGGCGATGATCCTACCGCTGCTGCCCTTATCCTTCTGGGCGGCCAGGGCAACATTTCCGTCACTGCCAACGTTGCTCCTCGTCTTATGCATGACTTATGTTTTGCAGCACTTGAAGGCGATCTTGCCACAGTACGCAAACTTAATGCTAAGCTCTCAACTCTTAATAAAGTTCTTTTTGCTGAGGCTAATCCTATTCCGGTTAAGTATGCTTTAGCCAAGATGGGTAAAAGCGAATTAGGTTATCGCTTACCATTAGTAGAGCCATCAGATGCGACTAAGTTACTAGTTGATGCAGCCTTAAAAGAAATTGATTTAATTTAATTAAAAGAGCCATTCCAAAAGGAATTAACATAAATGCTAAAACTGCAAACAAAAATTCGTTTTTTAGCCTTAGCTGCAGGCATCTCAGTTGCAATGGTCGGTTGCAGCACGGTTGATGATTTGTTAAGCCAAGATCAAGTTGACTATAAAAGTACTGTTCGTGCTGACCCCTTGAGCTTACCACCTGATTTATCAGATACACAGATCAATACTCCACAATACAGCGTGACTGGCAATACAGCCTCTGCTCTTGCCTATAACGAATCCCAAGAGCGCACAGCGGCATCAAATCAAGGCTTAAACGTCCTACCTGAAGTCGATGGCATGAAGGTTGCTCGCAGCGGTAACACTCGCTGGCTACAGATTGATGCCGATCCCAATCTGGTCTATCCACGCCTAATTTCTTTCTGGAATAACGAGGGTTTCACCATCAATCGTGACAATCCACAAGCAGGAATTATCGAAACTGACTGGGCTGAAAACCGCGCTAAAATCCCTGGTAACTTTTTACGTCGGACATTAGGCTCAATTATCGACATGGTTTCTGATAGCGGTGAGCGTGAACGCTTCACTACTCGTTTAGAGCGCTCTGGTGGCACGACTGAGGTTTATATTAATCACCAGCGCATGATTGAAACGGCCATGGATCGTGATGGCACAACCTTCAAGTGGTTACCTGCTGAAGAGGATCCAGGTCTTAACGCTGTAATGCTTTCTCGCCTTATGGCCTTCTTAGGAGCGGAGGAAGAGCGTGCGCAAAATGCAGTCCGCAATGCACAAGAAATTCCTTCATCTCAAGCTAGCTCAGCAAGTTCGGAGTTAACCTCTATTGAAGGACAAACTGCCTTAAACTCAGCACTTTCCAGTGATGATACTTGGCGTCGTGTAGGCTCATCACTAAGCAGAGCAGGTTTTACTATTGATGAATCTAATTTAGCTAACGGTACCTATGTTGTTCGCTATTTGGATACTGATACGGGTGAAAAGCGTCAGGCAAGTAACTTTATTAGCCGCTTATGGGGCGATGAGGGTAATATTACGCCAGTACCTTATACAGTCAAAATCACTCCTCAAGCACAAGGCTCTATGATCTCTGTCTTTAATAAAGACGGCCAAGAGGAAAATACAACTACCGGTGCACGTATCCTTCAAGTTATCGCTGAGCACTTCTAAAGATTTCTCTCATGCTCAGATAATTTGAGTAGGACAAGGAGTCACTGCATATGCATAACCCAGACTCCTTTCAGGCTGACGAATTTCCCAGCTTTTCTGGGAAATTCAAAAAAAACCACAAGACCTAGTCTTGTGGTTTTTTCTTTATACTGATACTACTACTTTACTATTCATTAAATTTCTAAGTTCTCAATTGGCGCTGCGCATAATAGGCGTATAAATCCTGCTCATTTTCAAGACGCACCGGCATAAATTGAATCTGCATAGACTGCGCTTCAAAAGGCTTAGCAAGATCCGCATACACCTCTTCGGTAGACAACCCAAAGGGGCTGGCATCCTCATTTGAATAGGCATATATTACCTCCTTGATGCCAGCCATGCGCATCGCTGCCAGACACATAGGACATGGATGACCACTCGCAAAAACCACACACCCTTCCAAGTTAGCCGTACCTAAATACTGACTAGCCTCACGTATTGCTAACAACTCAGCATGTGCTGTGGGGTCGTTTGTCTGAACTATCATATTAACTGCGCTAGCAATCACTTGTTCACCTTTGACAACCAAGGCGCCAAAAGGTCGTCCACCCTTTTCCACACTTTCATAAGCAAGCTTAATTGCTTGCCGAAGAAAATCTTTATACTGACTCATTGATTAGCTCCTTATCACCAACATGATTAGTTAACACCTGCTGCTCGTAGTATGGACTCAATCTCACGATACCCTCGTGTTTGCGCATGCTGCAAGGCAGTAACACCATTTTTGTCAGCTAAACTAGGGTCAGCACCAGCCTTAAGTAAAATACTTACTATTTTCTGATAAGGATAGCCACCGTCCCCTAAAATGACCGCCTCAAGCAGTGCTGTCCAACCCAGTTTATTCACGTGGTCAACGGCAACACCGGCATCAATCAACTGTTGTACTGTTTCTACATGAGCACGCTCAGCTGCTGGAATCAATGCCGTACCGCCATAACGATTGACACTCTGCAAATCGGCACCATGCGCCAGAGTCATCTTAAGAATATCTAAGTGTCCTCGGGCTCCAGCATATAAATATGCACTGTCATTAATACGATCTTTTGCGTTGACATCAGCACCCGCTTCTATCAAAGCCCTTGCTGCTTCGACGTTATTTCTATGTGTAGCCACCAACAAAGCCGTCGCACCTCGTCCATCACGGACATCGATATCAATATTGCCACTCAAAAGAAGCTGCTCAATCACCTCAACATCATTTTGCTGAGCGGCAACATGCAAGGGGTACGAATCTATTACGTCACCTAATGCCGGCTTAGCCGCTAAAAACAGCCCGAAGGCGCAGACAGACGCAATAAATAATCTAACCATATGTTCCTCCAGAAAGCTATGTTGTCAGGTAAAGCTTAATGACTTAACACGCATAGCTGAAGTCATTAAGACAATTTAAAAAATACAGCATAAAACCATAGTCCTCATAGTTACGAATTGACCGCGCACCGTCTTTTCGAGCGTGATACTAAACTCTCTAACTTACTCAGGAATCTGCTTATCCACATTAATTCTTCGCCATTTTTTTGTTATTCATCTTTTTTGAGGTTATTTAATAAAAAAATAGCATGAATCATAATCAGAAAAACAACCGACAGCAATGCAATGATAAAACCAATCAAAATATTGCCACTAACAATCCAAAAAACAATCGTCAAAACAAATGTACATAGTATCCAATGACGATTAATCCATTCAAACAAAGATGATAATTTAACCTTTAACTTACTCATTCTAAAATCCTTTCACCACACACCCAAAAACCTCCCTAAGCTTTGATACAAGCTGTTACTCATACAGATCTTATCGGCTTAACCCTAATAATAAAAACCTCCATAATAGAGCATAATGTACTGTAAGCATCCACAAGATGCTAGCGATAAAAGCGCAGATTATCCATTTGCGTAAATCATAATTAGGAGACAGTACGGATGAATAAAGCAATTAACAGTCCGTTTGATGATACTACCCCAACGGTAGACAAACAAAGTGGGGCTGATGTTCTCACAACAAAAACAACTAACTTAGCGCCAGGCCATGAGGATATTACTCTCGACACTAAGTACACTGCCCATTCCGGCCGTGTGTTTATGAATGGTACGCAGGCATTAGTACGACTTCCGTTGATTCAAAAATTACGAGATAAGCAAGACGGGCTCAATACTGCTGGCTTTATCTCAGGCTATCGTGGCTCACCTTTGGGTAACGTAGACTTAGCACTTTGGAATGCACAAAAGCACCTCGACGCACATGATATTGTATTTCAACCAGGGCTTAATGAGGACTTAGCTGCCACTAGCGTCTGGGGCACCCAGCAGCTTAACCTGTTCCCTGAGGCTACTCGTGAGGGCGTGTTTTCAATGTGGTATGGCAAGGGGCCGGGCTTAGACCGCTCCATGGACGTTTTTAAGCATGCCAACAATGCCGGCACGTCTAAACACGGTGGCGTATTACTAATAGCTGGTGATGATCATGGTGCTAAGTCATCAACTGTAGCCTATCAGTCTGAGCATATACTGCAAGCTGCCGGCATTCCTGTGCTCTACCCTTCTACGGTCCAAGAGTATTTAGATTTCGGCATACATGGTTGGGCTATGAGCCGATACTCAGGGCTCTGGGTCAGCATGAAGTGTGTCACCGATGTTGTCGAATCCAGTGCCTCCGTCGATGTTGATGTCAATCGTGTTCAGGTCAACTACCCCGAGGATTTCCAACTACCAGAGGATGGCCTAAATATTCGCTGGCCTGATACCGCTTTAGCTCAAGAGGCACGTTTAAATAATTATCGTTGGTACGCTGCCTTAGCCTATGTACGCGCTAACAAAATTGATCGTATTGTCATTGACTCTCCTCAGGCAAAATTCGGCATTATGACCGCCGGTAAAGCCTATTTAGATGTACGCCAAGCGCTAATCGACTTAGGACTTACTAAGGAGTCAAGTGCCACTCTTGGCATCCGTCTATATAAGGTGGGCTGTGTATGGCCCCTAGAAGCTCAGGGGGCACGTGAATTTGCCTCTGGCTTAGAAGAAATCCTAGTAGTCGAAGAAAAACGCCAAATCATGGAATACGCCATTAAAGAAGAGCTCTATAACTGGCGTGATGATGTGCGTCCCGAGGTTTATGGTAAGTATGATGCCAAAGAGGACGGTGGTGGCGAGTGGTCCGTACCACGAGGCCAATGGTTACTACCTCCAAATGCTGAGTTATCGCCCGCTATTATTGCCAAGGCCATTGCACAGCGTTTATTAAAACGTGATTTACCACCAGAGATAAGAGCCACCATTGAGGCGCGCTTAGCCATTATTCACGCCAAAGAAAAAGACAGTCAACGTATCTCTGTAGTGACTGACCGTAAGCCTTGGTTCTGTTCAGGCTGTCCGCACAATACCTCCACTCGCGTACCGGAAGGCTCACGTGCAGTTGCTGGTATTGGCTGTCACTATATGACGATTTGGATGGATCGCAATACAGAGACCTTTACTCAAATGGGCGGTGAAGGGGTAACCTGGATTGGTCAGCAGCACTTTACAAACACCAAGCATATCTTTGCCAATTTAGGTGATGGTACTTACTTCCACTCAGGCATTCTCGCTATACGCGCCGCTATTGCAGCAAAAGCAAACATTACCTACCGTATTTTATATAACGATGCAGTCGCAATGACGGGTGGTCAGCCAGTTGATGGCACCCTCACCGTTCCAATGATCAACGCCACACTCGTTGCCGAAGGTGTCAAAAAGATTGTCATTGTCAGCGATGAGCCAGAAAAGTACAAGGGGGTATCTTTAGTCAATAACCCAGAGATATATCATCGTGACGACTATGATGCGGTCATGGAGGAGATGCAACAAACAGAAGGCACCACAATCATTATTTATGACCAGACTTGTGCGACAGAAAAACGCCGTCGTCGTAAGCGTGGCACCTACCCCGATCCGCAACGTCGTGTTTTTATTAATGATGAGGTCTGTGAGGGCTGTGGTGATTGTAGTGAAAAATCGCACTGCTTATCGGTTGAGCCCTATGAAACACCGCTTGGCACTAAGCGCCAAATTAACCAATCCAGTTGCAATAAGGACTTCTCTTGTGTCAAAGGCTTTTGTCCTAGCTTTGTCACCGCCGAGGGCGCCGAGATGATCAAACCGAAGATTGACGGGGCTAATATCCCAACATTGGACAAAAACATGCCGATGCCGGAACTACCAGTCATTAATCGAGCCTACAATATTTTAGTACCCGGGGTTGGCGGTACTGGGGTTGTAACCGTTGGTGCTATTCTTGGTATGGCCGCACACTTAGAAAGTAAGGGTGTGCATGTCCTAGATATTACCGGCTTAGCACAAAAAGGTGGAGCGGTTATTAGTCACGTACAAATTGGCTATCAACCATCTGATCTCTATGCTACTCGCATTGGGATGGGTGAAGCTGACGTGATTCTCGGCTGTGACTCACTGGTTGCCGCCTCTAAGGAAATTACGTCAAAAGCTCAAAAAGGTCGTACTTGGGGTGCGATTAACCAAGCTAAAGTACCTACGGCAGAAATTATTGCTAATCGCAAATGGCGCTATCCAAGTAAAATTACCGAATATGACATCAGAGATGTTCTTGGAGAAGACAATGTGAGCTTCTTTGACGCCAACCGTAAGGCCTTAAAATTACTCGGTGATACTATTTTTGCTAACCCTTTACTCATGGGATATGCTTGGCAACTTGGTAAAATTCCTTTGCACTACGAGAGCCTGATGCGTGCTTTCGAGCTAAATAACGTCGCGATTGAAAAGAACAAAGAGGCCTTTGAGTGGGGACGTTATTTAGCTATCCACGGACCTGAGTCAATTAATACCGATCCTATTTCCAAGCTTGTAATGGATGAAGACGGCACTACTGTGACTAAACCTATTGCGATGGTCGAAAGTCTTGATGCTCTTATAAAGCGTCTCAGTAATCGCTTAGTGGAGTATCAAAGTGCCAAGTATGCTAAACGCTTTGAGCAGATCGTCTTATCAGTACGCGAGGTGGAGCAAAACATCGCTGGCAACCATGCTCGTCGACTAACTCAAACAGTTGCCCGTAATCTATATAAGCTAATGGCTTACAAAGATGAATATGAGGTAGCTAGACTCTATTTGCGCAAAGAGTTTTTTGATCGCCTCAGACGCCAATTTGAAGGCGAACCCGGTAAAGACTATCAACTCTATGTACACCTATCCCCTCCTAGCCTCAAAATGAAAGATGGTGATGGAGCGCCTCGTAAGAAAAAATACGGCCCTCGTATCTTTACCCTATTCAAGGTACTGAGCAAGTTGAAATTCCTACGTGGTACCGCCTTTGACCCTTTTGGCAAGCACCCTGATCGGGTATTAGAACGCCAATTGATCGTTGAATACTTAGAAACTCTTGAGCATATCAAATTATCATTAAGTGACAGCAATTACGATATTGCTTTAGAGCTAGCTAATTACCCTGACGACATCAGAGGGTTTGGCCATATCAAGGAAAAATCACTTGAGTCAGTAGTACAGAAAAAAGAAAAGTTGCTTAAGCAATTAGTTTCTAATACTAATTTAGCGGCATAGGAAATTTTTACTTGCTTAAAAGTAGCTTACAATAGGAAAATAGATAGTCTGCAAAACCCTTCTATTTTCCTATTACACAACAATCATGAGCTACTTAGAAAACGTCTTTAGTCACTTTCATCAAAACAACCCACATCAACCTGAGTTTACCCAAGCGGTCAATGAAGTATTGGAGACTTTAGCACCTCTCTTTGCCCGTGAGTCGAAATACGAAGAGCATGCCATTTTAGAGCGTATTGTAGAGCCTGAAAGACAAGTTGTTTTTCGTGTTGCTTGGACTGACGATGCAGGTAAAGTACGGGTAAATCGCGGTTTTCGTATTCAATACAATTCAGCGCTCGGCCCGTTTAAAGGTGGTATTCGCTTTCACCCGACCGTCTCCCCAAGTGTCATTAAGTTTCTTGGCTTTGAGCAAATCTTTAAAAACGCATTAACCGGCTTGTCAATTGGCGGTGCTAAAGGTGGTGCTGACTTTGATCCTAAAGATAAATCGCCAGCTGAGATCATGCGCTTCTGTCAGGCTTTTATAACTGAGCTTTATCGCCATATTGGTGCCACTGTCGATGTCCCTGCTGGTGACATCGGTGTAGGCTCACGAGAAATTGGCTATATGTTTGGTCAATACAAGCGTATCACTGGCTGCTATGAAGGTGTCTTCACCGGCAAAAGACCACTCTGGGGTGGTTCTCTAGCTCGTACTGAAGCCACAGGCTACGGCTGCGTGTACTTCGCTCAGTACATGCTCAAGGCTCGTCATAAGGATATGGAGGGCAAAATCTGCGCAGTTTCTGGTGCGGGCAATGTAGCGATTTATACGATTGAGAAGCTACAGCAATTAGGCGCTATTCCGGTGACTTGCAGTGACTCTCGTGGCTATATTTATGATAAAAATGGCATTAATCTACAAACTCTACAATCCCTCAAAGAAGGTGCGAATGAGAGTTTGGAGCTCTACTTAGAGCACCATCCTGACGCAATATACACCCCAGTAAATGACTACCCAGAAGGTCAAAACGCAGTCTGGTCAGTACCGTGTGATTTAGCCTTTCCATGCGCAACTCAAAATGAACTCAATGCTGCCGATGCCCAAACGCTACTAAGTAATGGTTGTAGCCTAGTGTCTGAAGGAGCAAATATGCCTTCAACACCTGAGGCAGTCGAGTTGTTTTTAAAAGCAAAAATCCTGTATGGCCCAGGCAAAGCAGCTAATGCCGGTGGTGTTGCCACCAGTCAATTAGAAATGGCACAAAATGCCAGTATGCAACAATGGAGCTTTGAGCAAGTCGATGGCCGCCTCAAGCTCATCATGGAAAACATCTATCGCCAATGCGCCAATACAGCTGAGGAGTTTGGTGAGCCTCATAACCTAGTATTAGGGGCTAATATTGCCGGTTTCCGCCGAGTAGCCGATGCAATGATTGAACAGGGTGTTTATTAATAACTAGCATACTCCCCCACTAAGCCTACGGCTCTAGTGGGGAACGCTTTACGTAATAGTAATATCTGCCACTTCCCTAAAGGCATTCTTCATACCTTCTCCATCTCTGACCACATTAATATCCCTCCAGATTGCAGCAAAGCCTAATTAATGTATGTCTTAGCCAACACTTTTTCCATTTTTTTGTAAAAAAATATAACCCTTTGATTTTAAATGGAATTCCTTAAGATTGAGTTGTAACTATTGTTTCGTTTGAAATGATTTGTTACATATAAACAGGGTATATAATGCCCATCTCGATTTACCCCCCATCCTTATCTGTTACTCTAAAAATGAGTTCATTCATTATATTTTTTATTTGAAATATCTCTCTTCTTTTGAATCTTAAATTATTTTAAATAAAAAATATACAATGCAAAACTGGAGACACCCATGCAAAAAGCTCGTATTTCATTTATATCTGCACTATCTCTTGCCTCAACAGCATTCTTCTTTTCAGCCTCAAGTAATGCGGCAAGTCTTGAAGAAATCCAAGAAAACGGTTATATCCGCATTGCCGTCGCCAATGAAATTCCATATGGTTACATTACTCCCGACAATCAAGCAAAAGGCGCTGGTCCCGATATTGCAAAACTCATTATGGACAAACTCGGCATCAAAGAAATCCGTTGGGTTACCACCAATTTTGGCTCCCTCATTCCAGGTCTGAAAGCGGACCGTTTTGATATGGTAGCCGCAGAAATGGCTATTTTGCCTCAACGCTGCGCTGAAGTACACTTTTCAGAGCCCAACACTTCCTATGGTGAAGGTTTACTGGTTGCCAAAGGAAATCCTGACAACCTTCACAAATACGAAGACTTTAGCGACAACACACTCAAAGTAGCCATTATGGCTGGTGCTGACCAACTTGAAATGATGCAAGCCCTTAAGGTCGATGATAGCAGAATGGTAACCATTGCCAACAATGCCGATGCCATCTCTACCATTGCAACTGGACGTGCAGCCGCTTATGCTGCTACCAGCCTGACTGTTAGTGAGTTAGCTTCCAAAAGCGATCGTGTAGAAGCCGCTAGCGACTTTACAGACCCAGTAGTTGATGGTCAAACAGTCAGAAGCTGGGGTGGATTCGCTTTTGCGCTCACTTCTACAGACTTGCGTGATGCCGTCAACAAAGAACTGCTTGAGATTAAACAAACTGAGGAATGGAAAAACATTCTGACTGACTACGGTTTCAGCGAAACAGACGTTGAGCAATCACCTACAAAAACAACTGCACAACTATGTGCCAAGTAACACAAAACCTGGTTATGGATACTAACTATTTCATAGGAATGGATCAGGGAAGTCAGCATGGATAACTTGTCATCGTATTTGGGTCCCTTGCTGGATGGCGCATGGGTTACTGTGCAACTCACCCTTTATTCCACCATTTTGGGTGGCGTGGCTGCATTTATGGCAGGTATTGGCAAACTGTCTACGCGCCGCACCACCCGATGGTTATCGATTTGCTTTATCGAGTTTTTTCGAGGTACATCTTTACTGGTTCAGTTATTTTGGCTTTATTTTGCCTTGCCCCTTCTCGGGCAGGCAATAGGTGTAGATTTGCGCATGCCCCCCTTACTGGCCGGTACGATCGCTCTGGGCCTTAACATTGGCGCCTACGGTGCCGAGGTAGTGCGCGGTGCGATTCAGGCAGTTCCCGAAAATCAATACGAAGCTGCCAAGGCCCTAGACTTTACGCCAAAGCAAACCCTATGGCGCGTTATATTGCCACAGGCCATTCCCGAAATGATGCCTAGCTTTGGAAATCTTGCTATTCAAAACCTCAAAGACACTGCCCTAGTTTCCCTAATCAGTCTGGCAGACATGACTTTCAGAGCTGAACAATTACGTAACTACACCCAGGACAGCACAACTATCTACACCCTCTTACTGTTCATGTACTTTGGCATGGCACTGGTATTAAGCGCCATGATGAAACTACTTGAACGCTATGCAAGCCGTTGGCGCACAAGGAAAATTTAATATGTTATTTGGCATAGAATGGGACATCAGCAACAATTGGGCGTTTGCGTGGTCCATCTTACCCATCCTTTTAAAAGGCCTGATAGTAACTATTCAGGCCACATTGGTTGGTTTTGTGGTGGCGCTTATATTGGGTCTGTTACTGGCCGCCCTCAAGGGAGCCCGCTTACGTATTATTTCTTGGCCCGCCTATTTCATCACTGAATTCATCAGGGACACCCCCCTGCTGGTTCAGCTATTCTTCTTATATTATGTATTGCCTGAGTACGGCATTATTTTGCCCGCCTTCATGACTGGCGCCTTGGCCCTAGGCCTCCAATATAGCGCCTATACGTCAGAAGTTTACCGGGCAGGACTCGAATCCATACCGCATGGGCAAACTGAGGCCTCACGAGCGCTAGATTTTACACCTGTGCACACATTCATATTCATCATTTTGCCGCAAGCCATTCCCCGTATTATTCCGGCATTAGGAAATTACCTAGTTTCCATCATGAAGGACGTGCCTGTCCTTTCTGTTATTGCTATTCTTGAAATCCTGAATGTGGCCAGAATTATTGGCGATCGGACCTTTAACTATCTTATCCCCCTTACCATGGTTGGCATCATTTATTTGTTGTTGACCTTACTCGCATCGGCAGGCATTCGCTATCTGGATAAACGCCTGCCAAAAGAAGGAATTCCATTGAAATGAATGATGCCATCATCAAGTTTGAAAATGTGACTAAAAAATTCGGCGATGTGACCATATTGGACAAATTGAATTTTGAAGTCGCCAAAAACGAAAAAGTAACTATCATCGGTCCATCTGGGTCTGGTAAATCAACCATCTTGCGCATTTTGATGACACTGGAAGAGATCAATGACGGTGTTATTTACGTTGCAGGTAAGCCTTTATGGCACGAAAGAAAAAATGATCAACTCGTTTCCGCCAGCGAGCATCATCTCAGAGAGATGCGCAAGGAAATGAGCATGGTTTTCCAGCAGTTCAACTTATTCCCACATATGACAGTCAGGCGCAACATTACCGAAGCTCCTGTCCATGTTCATAAGTTATCGAAAAAAGAAGCCAATGAGCTGGCCGATGAGTACCTTGAGCTGGTTGGCCTGAGCGATCATGCAGATAAATTCCCCTCACAGCTTTCTGGCGGACAACAGCAACGAGTAGCCATTGCCCGGGCGTTAGCTACTAGACCTAATATCATGCTATTTGACGAACCTACCTCAGCCCTTGACCCCGAGCTGGTTGGCGAAGTATTAAGTGTTATTCAGCGTTTAGCCAAAAAAGATGATCTGACCATGTTGCTTGTGACCCATGAAATGCAGTTTGCCCGACAGATTTCAGATCGCATCTGCTTTATAGACAAAGGCATCATTGTGGAAGAGGGAGTACCAGAAGAGCTGTTTACCTCTCCTAAAGAAGAGAGAACCCAGGCTTTTCTTAAAACCTATATGCAATCCTAAAAATGCCCTATAGGGCTTAAAATCCCACACAAACAAAAGGCCGAATCTCTTAACAGAGGATCGGCCTTTTAACTAACGCTTGTTCTAGCAAATAATATTAATAATCTGCTACTGCTTCATAGGATTTACCTGTCAATAAAGCAATTAAATGCGCAATGGTTGCCCGCATCTCATGGCGATGGATGACCATATCAAGCGCCCCCTTTTCCAAAAGAAACTCTGCTCTTTGGAAGCCCTCAGGCAATTGCTCACGCACCGTTTGCTCAATCACGCGAGGACCGGCAAAGCCCACTAAGGCATTTGGCTCAGCAATAACGACATCACCCATAAAGGCAAAACTTGCTGATACGCCACCCATGGTTGGATCAGTTAACACACTAATAAATGGTAAACCTGCATCAGATAAGCGAGTCAGCATGGCATTGGTCTTGGCCATTTGCATAAGCGAGAATAAACTCTCCTGCATACGAGCACCACCGGAAGCACTCACACAAATAAAAGCACTATTATTATCAATCGCATGCTGAACACCACGTACAAAACGCTCGCCTACTACTGAGCCCATGGAACCACCCATGAAACCAAACTCAAAGCAGGCTAAGGTCGTAGGAACTTGCATAATTGTGCCGCCAACGACAACAATTGCGTCGTTTTCCTGAGTATCCTTCATCGCTTCGGTAAGACGATCAGGATAGCGACGCGAGTCTTTAAACTTCAGTGGATCCTTGGAACGTAGGTTCTCACCGATCTCTACCCTACCCTCAGGGTCCAGTAAAGAATTGATGCGAGCACGCGCATTAATACGCATGTGATGCCCACAACTAGGACAAACATTGAGTGCCTTTTTAAGCTCATCACTATATAGTGCTGAATCACAGCTAGGGCACTTAACCCAAACGCCCTCAGGTACACGCTTGGTATTTTTATCTTCACGATTAATTCGTGGGGGTAAAATCTTATCTAACCAACTCATAAACTTACTCTTTTGTAACGGTTTCAAGGCCTTGGCGGATTGAGGCCAACCACTCACCGGCGCTGCTTGCTGCTAATTCACTATGACGCTCTTCTGCTTGACCCTCAAGCGCAGCCTGCATCGTCGTAATTAACTGGCTACCAATCACTACGGCATCAGCAACTGAAGCGACAGCACATGCACTCTCTACATCTCGAATACCGAAGCCAACACCCACAGGTGTATCAACAAAACGCTTGATGTTTTGTACCTTTTTCTTAACATCCTCGGTATCTAAGGCGCCAGAACCTGTCACACCCTTAAGTGAAACATAGTAAACATAACCCTTGGCAATTTCACCAACTTTTTGAATACGCTCATCCGTTGATGTCGGTGCAATTAAGAAAATTGGCGCTAAATCAGCGGCCTCATAAAAGGCCGCTACATCATCAAACTCTTCAGGCGGATAATCTACTACCAAGACACCATCGACGCCCGCCCGGGCTGCTGATTGGGTGAAATTTTCCCAACCCATAGACTCAATAGGGTTTGCGTAGCCCATAAGAACAACAGGTGTGTCTTGATTGCTCTGACGAAACTGCTGTACCACTTCTAAGACACCCTTTAATGTCATGCCTTTGGCAAGTGCGCGCTCTGCCGCTAGTTGAATCACCTTACCATCGGCCATTGGGTCTGAGAAAGGCATGCCCAACTCAATGATATCTACACCACTTTTGACCATCTCATGCATAATTGCCACAGTACCCTGGGCGCTAGGATCACCACAAGTAATATAAGGCACTAGGGCTGCACGATTAGCGCAACGAGCCAAGGCATCATCAATTCTTTTAATAGACATCTTCTGCTACCCCTACAACTCTACATTACCGTACTCGGCAACTGTGTGAATATCCTTGTCACCACGACCAGATAAATTAACCAAAATAACCTTATCCTTAGCCATCTGCGGTGCTACACGAGCTGCATAGGCTATCGCATGAGAAGATTCAAGTGCAGGGATAATGCCCTCGATTGAACAACAATGATGAAAAGCTCTAATCGCCTCATCATCATTAACAACCTCGTAAGTAGCTAAGCCCAACTCTTTTAGTAGCGCATGCTCAGGACCTACACTCGGATAGTCTAAGCCTGCAGACACAGAGTGAGTGCCTTGTACCTGACCATTCTCATCTTGAATCACTAAGGTGCGATTACCGTGCAATACCCCTGTCTTACCTAGGTTTAGCGATGCTGAATGTCGATCAGTGTCAATCCCCTTGCCACCTGCCTCAACGCCGACTAAACGCACATTTTCGCAAGGTAAGTATGGATGGAAAATACCGATCGCATTAGAGCCCCCACCTACCGCAGCTACTATCATATCTGGCTGTTGACCCGCTGCCTCAGGCATTTGCTCAATAGCTTCTCGACCGATAACACATTGGAAATCACGCACCATCTCAGGATATGGCTTAGGACCTGCAACCGTACCAATAATGTAGAAAGTATCGTCGACATTGGTCACCCAGTCACGCATCGCTTCGTTCAGCGCATCTTTAAGTGTCTTTGAACCGCTCTCTACTGGTATCACTGTGGCACCTAAAAGCTTCATACGGTAAACATTAAGTGCTTGACGACGCACGTCCTCAGCACCCATATAAACCACACACTCCAAACCATAGCGCGCAGCCACAGTTGCTGTCGCTACACCATGCTGACCAGCACCAGTTTCGGCAATAATACGTGTCTTGCCCATGCGGCGAGCAAGTAAAATCTGACCGATACAGTTATTAATTTTATGTGCACCGGTATGATTCAAGTCCTCACGCTTAAACCAAATCTGTGCACCACCAAGCTGCTCAGACCAACGCTTGGCATGATACACAGGACTTGGACGACCGACAAAATGCTTGAGCTCGTACTCGTACTCAGCTAAAAACTCAGGATCGTCTTTATATTTCAAATAGGCTTCATTTAGCTCATCCAGAGCGTGAACTAAGGTCTCTGCCACAAAGCGACCGCCAAAACGCCCAAAATGTCCCGATTCATCAGGATAGTTGTACTCTCTCAAGAGACCTCCGCTGCTAATTCTTTAAGTAAAGAATTGATTTTACCTTAAATTGCTTGCCAATATACTGACTATGAGCGATTCACCGAATGCACCTCTGGCAATTCAGAGATAGCATTGATGAGCTTACGCACATCCTCTCCGTCTCGCACCTCAACGGTATACAGTAAGGACGCTGCACCTTGACGACTTTGCGTATTGAGGCCCGCTACGTTAACTTTATGCTTAGAAAATAGCTCAGTAATATCACGAATCAACCCAGGACGGTCCATAGCGGACACGGCAATATTGATTGGATACAAGCGATCGTCGGTGTTACCCCAATCAACCTCAATAATTCTTTCTGGGTGCTTTAATCGTAATGCCTTAAGACTAGGGCAACCCTCACGGTGTATCGTCACCCCACGGCCACGAGTAATAAAACCATGAATCTCGTCAGGCGGAGCAGGATGACAGCAACCAGCCAACTGAGTCAATAGCGAATCCACACCAACTACTAACACACCATTTTTACTATCTGTCTTAATGTTCGAATGATGTTGGCGCGCTAAAATCTCTTCATCAGGACTAGGTGCTTCTTGCTCTACAAACGCTTGAGCAATATTACGTAGACTAAACTCCTCTTTAGCTACTGACACATATAAGTCTTCAGCATGGCTAAAGCCTAGCTTCTGTGCTAAGTTTTCAAGATTAGTCGCCGTCTTACCAAGTCGTTGCAACTCTTTTTCGACCAAGTCCTGACCATTAGCGATACGCTGTTGTAGCTCAACGGCATTAAACCAAAGTCTGACCTTAGCACGTGCTCTAGGACTAGCTAAATAGCCTAGTTGTGGGTTGAGCCAATCTCGTGAAGGGCCACCTGACTTAGCAGCAATAATCTCTACCGTTTGACCTGTTTTTAAAGGTGTGTCTAATGCCACCATATTGCCATCTATTCTGGCGCCACGACAACGATGCCCTAAATCAGTATGTAAACGATAAGCAAAATCTACTGGCGTACTTCCTTCAGGCAACTCAATAACCCGTGCTTGAGGTGTTAAGACATAAATACGATCTACACTTTTTTGATCTACCGGCTTTTCAGGCTTTTGCTCTTTATCCTTAATGATGTGATCTTCATCACTCTCCTCTAAGCCTAAAGCACCTGCCGTAGCGCCTAAGACCTCCTCTTGTAATTGCGAAGCTTCTTGCTCTGACAAGCCCTCCTCGCGTCGCCATGACAACAACTGTCGCATCCACGAAATCTGTCGATCATATAAACTTGAGGCAGAAGTCTCCCCACCTTTAGCACCTGACTCCTTGTAGCGCCAATGAGCTGCCATACCATATTCAGCAAACTCATGCATTTCATAAGTACGAATTTGCACCTCAAAATTACGTCCGTTCTCATCCTGTACGACGGTATGTAATGATCGATAACCATTAGGCTTAGGACGCGCAATATAATCGTCAAACTCATTCATAACTGGTGTCCACAACGAGTGTGTCATCGATAAAACGGTATAACAGTCACGCTCTGTCGCAGTAATAATACGAATGGCATGTAAGTCATAAATCTCTTCAAATGAGAGGTTTTTATTGCGCATCTTGTTATAAATACTGTAGATATGCTTAGCTCGACCAGAGACATCTGCCTTAACATTGAGTTTGTCTAGATTTTTTTGGAGCTTAGAAATAAAATCCTCTACTAATTGCTCACGCTCAGTCCGTCTAACCTCAAGCTTTTTAGCAATATCGCGATACTCTTCGGGCTCCAAAAAGCGCAATGACAAATCCTCAAGTTCCCACTTAATCTGCCAAATCCCTAAGCGATTTGCTAATGGCGCATAAATATCACGTGTTTGTTGAGCCAAAATCACCGGACAATGGCGCTTTGACTCACTATACCAACGAAGTGTCTGAAGACGAGATGCCAAGCGTAAAATAACAATGCGCAGATCAGTCGCGAGCGCCAATAACATCTTGCGCAGCATTTCTTGTTGACCCTGAGCAGAGTCACCTTCATTATCTTCGGATAAAGTCGCCTGTGCACCAATTCGAATTAAGGTACGAGTGCCTTGAACTAAATTAAGCACCTCTAGACCAAAAAGGTCGAGGATCTCCTGACGAATTTCATGCGATTTCTGTGGTTCATCACTAGCTGGCAAAACTGCCAAAACCCCTGCAATCATTGACGTGACATCCATCTGTAGCAAAGACAGAGAATGCAACACACCCTTTGCATGGCGCACACAAGGCTCAGAAGTGAACATTTCCAC
>LSQX01267660.1_pt1 | contig 41192 bp, 37 predicted proteins | sample 654561 | NCBI WGS metagenome assembly LSQX01 (sample SAMN04489861, study PRJNA283612) | anaerobic digester metagenome | isolation source: 4 biogas reactors fed with cattle manure at either 37C or 55C with and... | place: Denmark: Kongens Lyngby | collected 2014 | reverse complement strand
TCAGCAGGCGGGGCCAGCCCCCGGAATAGCCGAAGTGGGCATTCCAGACACCGGAGCCATAGGTCTTGAAGATCGAGGCATTGCCATAGGTGTCGATCGTGTATTTCAGTTTCTCCGCAAACAGGTCCAGCGCCTCGTCCCAGGACAGGTCGACCCACTGGCCACCACCACGCGGGGTGCCGGGCTTGCGCATCATCGGCTTCTGGATCCGGTCGGCGTTGTAGATGCGCTGGCGCATCGAACGGCCGCGGACACAGGCCCGGATCTGGCGGGTCAGCAGACCGTCGTCGCCGGTGTTGTCCGGCAGCACGCGCACGACCCTGCCGTCCTTGACCTGCAGACGCAGGGGGCACCGAGAGCCACAATTGATGACACAGGCGGACCAGACGGTTCGATCCGCGTCCACCAGCCCGTCGCCCGGCGCAGCCTGACCCAAGGGAATCCGGCCGCCGGCGATGCTCATCAAGGTCGCCGAGCCTGCCACCGCGGACGACCACGCCACGAAGTTTCGGCGGCTGATTGCTGTCTCGCCAATCCCCTGCAGGGGCGCTTGCAGATCGGACATCGCACCTCCATCGGTTATTCGAACAATATCCAGGAAACCTGCGCTGACAGGGCTGCTTGCAACCTGTTGCCACGGAGACGGGCGTGATTCCCCTCACCCAGTAGGAAGGCAGACGTGAGAAGGGCGTTCCCGTTGGGAATCGTCCACGATCCAGATCTTGTCCCCCGGCGTTCTGTCGGAGCAGGGCGCTAGGCTCGGGCCGATCCGCCGCACAACCGCTGGAGGCCTCCGCATGTCCGCGTCGTCAACCCCGTCGCATCACTTCGAGATCCTTCCCCTCGCCGGCGGATCAGCGCTCTCGGACTTCCGTGCTCGCGCGCTGCTGACCAAGCTGCAGGCAGTTTCTGCGAAGGTCACCGGCGTCACCGCGCGGTTCATCCATCTCGTCGCGACAGAGCATTCGCCCTCCTCCGAAACCGTCCGCGAGCTGACCGAGATCCTCACCTACGGTCCCGAGTACGCCGGCTCTGCGGATGCTGCCGTTCGCTTCATCGTCGCCCCGCGCCTGGGCACGATCTCGCCGTGGGCGAGCAAGGCCACCGACATCGTCCACAACTGCGGGATCGACGTGCACCGGGTGGAACGGGTCACCGAGTACGCCGTCGAGGTCGCCTCGCTGACCGAGTCCGAATACGCCGCCTGCGCCGCCCTGCTTCACGACCGCATGACCGAGTCGGTCCTGCCCGATCGCGCGGCGGCTTACGCCCTCTTCGCCGATCGCGACGCCGAACGCATGGCCCACATCGACGTGCTCGCCCACGGCCACGAGGCCCTCACCCGGGCCAACACCGAGTTCGGCCTCGCCCTGTCCGAGGACGAGATCGACTACCTGGTCGCCGCGTTCACCGGCCTCGGCCGCAACCCCACCGACGTCGAGCTGATGATGTTCGCCCAGGCGAACTCCGAGCACTGCCGCCACAAGATCTTCAACGCCGACTTCATCATCGACGGCGAACCCCAGACCGAGTCGTTGTTCGGGATGATCCGCTATACCGAGCAGGTCGCGGGCGGGCCGGCGAACGGGACCATCGTGGCGTACAAGGACAATGCCTCCGTCATGGCCGGCGGTCCGGTCACGCGCTTCGTGCCCGAGCCGGATGCGGGCTACAGCGGTCCGGCGAAGTACGCCCAGCGCCCCGGCGAGGTCCACGTCCTCATGAAGGTCGAGACCCACAACCACCCCACCGCGATCTCCCCCTACCCCGGCGCGGCCACCGGCGCGGGCGGCGAGATCCGCGACGAGGGCGCGACCGGCCGCGGCTCGCAGCCCAAGGCGGGCCTGACCGGCTTCGTCGTGTCCAACCTCAACCTGCCGGACACCAGCGAGCCGTGGGAGCGCGACGCCTACGGCGCGCCCGACCACATCGCCACCCCGCTCGACATCATGATCGACGCCCCCATCGGCGCGGCGGCGTTCAACAACGAGTTCGGCCGCCCCGGGCTCGGCGGCTTCTTCCGGGTCTATGAGCAGACCGTCGATGGCGTACGCCGCGGCTATCACAAGCCCATCATGAGCGCCGGCGGCCTCGGCTCGATCAGCGCGGAGCTCACCGAGAAGATCACGTTCGGCGCCGGCAGCCTGCTCATCCAGCTCGGCGGCCCGGGCATGCGGATCGGCATGGGCGGCGGCGCGGCCTCGTCCATGGCGGCCGGCACCAACACCGCCGAGCTCGACTTCGATTCCGTCCAGCGCGGCAACCCCGAGATGGAGCGCCGCGCGCAGGAGGTCATCAACGCCTGCTGGGCGCTCGGGTCCGAAAACCCCGTGCTTGCGATCCACGACGTCGGCGCCGGCGGGCTGAGCAACGCGTTCCCGGAGCTCGTCGACGACGCCGGGATGGGCGCGCGATTCGACCTCAACCAGGTACCGCTCGAGGAGTCCGGCCTCGCGCCCAAGGAGATCTGGTGCAACGAGAGCCAGGAGCGCTACGTCCTGGCGATCGCGCCGGAGAGCCTGGACGCGTTCGCGGCGATCTGCCGGCGCGAGCGGGCACCGTTCGCGGTGGTCGGGGTGGCGTACGCCGACGGCCAGCTCGTCCTCGACGACGACGCCACCGAACACGGCCCAGGGGACGATCCGGCGATCGACATGCCCCTGGAGGTCCTGCTCGGCAAGCCCCCGCGCATGACCCGCGACGTCATGCGCATCCAGCGCACCTCTCCCCCACTCGATCTCGCGCCGTTCGCGGATCCGGACCGGCTGCGCGACGCCGCGTACGCAGTCCTCCGCCATCCCAGCGTCGCCAGCAAACGGTTCCTCATCACGATCGGCGACCGCACCGTGGGCGGGCTCAGCCATCGCGACCAGATGGTCGGCCCGTGGCAGGTGCCCGTCGCGGATGTCGCGGTCACGCTGTCGGATTTCGTGGGGTACGCGGGGCAGGCGATGAGCTCAGGAGAGCGTACGCCGCTGGCGGCCCTCGACGCGCCCGCCTCCGGACGGATGGCCGTCGGTGAGGCGATCACCAACCTCCTCGCGGCGCCGATCACGCTCTCGGGCGTGAAGCTCTCCTGCAACTGGATGGCCGCGTGCGGCGAGCCGGGCGAGGACGCTGCGCTGTTCGACACCGTCCGCGCTGTCGCGATGGAGCTCTGCCCCGCCCTCGGCGTGAGCGTGCCCGTCGGCAAGGACTCGCTGTCGATGCGCACGAAGTGGGCCGAGGATGGCGCGACGAAGCAGGTGACCTCGCCGGTCTCGCTGGTGGTGTCGGCGTTCGCGTCGCTGGAGGATGTGCGGGGTACGCTGACGCCGGTCCTGCCGGCCGACTCCACCCTGCTGCTCGTCGATCTCGGCGCCGGCGCGGACCGGCTCGGGGGGTCGATGCTCGCGCAGGTCAACGGGGCGTACGGCGATGTTGTGCCCGATCTGGACGACCCCGCGCGACTGGTGAACCTAGTCGCCGGCGTGAACGCGCTGCGGGCGGCGGGTTTCCTCGCTGCGTACCACGACCGCTCCGACGGCGGCCTCTGGGCCGCGGCGTGCGAGATGGCGTTCGCGGGCGCGACCGGCGTCGATCTGGACGTGGCTTCCGTCGCTCAGTTGTTCTCCGAGGAGCTGGGCGCCCTGCTGGCGATCCCGACCGGCCGGCTCGCCGAGGCCGAGGCGGTCCTGGCCGAACACGGTCTCGCCGATCTGGTCCGCCGGGTCGGCGCGAGCCGGGATGGGCGCCGAGTGCGCGTACGCCTCAACGGCGAGACGGTGCTCGACGAATCTCTCCGCGACCTGGGTCAGGCCTGGGATGAGGTGTCCTGGCGGATCGCGGCGCTGCGCGACAACCCGGACTGCGCGGATACCGAGCATGCGGCGTTCGCGGCCGACGACGATCCCGGGCTCCACATCAACACCACCTTCGACCCGACCGACGACATCGCGGCGCCGTTCATCAACACGGGCGCGCGGCCGGTCGTGGCGATCCTGCGTGAGCAGGGAGTGAACAGCCACGTCGAGACGGCGTACGCGTTCGACCGCGCGGGGTTCGACACGTTCGACGTGCACATGACCGACCTGCAGCACGGCCGTTTCGACCTCGGCGACGCGGTGGGCCTGGTCGCGTGCGGCGGGTTCTCCTATGGCGACACCCTCGGCGCCGGTGAGGGCTGGGCCCGGTCGGTGCTGCACAACCCGCGCCTGACCGAGGCCTTCGCCGGCTTCTTCGCGCGTCCCGACACGTTCGGGCTCGGCATCTGCAACGGCTGCCAGATGTTCGGCGCCCTCGCCGGTCTCATCCCGGGCGCCGAGGCGTGGCCGCTGTTCACGCGGAACAGCAGCGAGCAATACGAGGCGCGGCTGTCGATGGTGGAGGTGCTCGACTCCCCGTCGCTGTTCTTCACCGGCATGGCGGGGTCGCGGGTGCCGATCGTCGTGGCCCACGGCGAGGGTCGGGCGGACTTCTCCACGCGCGGTGATCTCACCGCCGTGGATCAGGCGATGCGTTTCGTCGATGGCCACGGAAACTTCGCCACGGCGTACCCCGCCAATCCCAACGGCTCCCCCGCCGGCCTCACCGCCGTGACCACGCCCGACGGCCGCTTCACCGCGATGATGCCGCACCCGGAGCGCGTGGCCCGGAATCTGCAGATGAGCTGGACCTCCGAGCCGATCGGACAGGAGAGCCCCTGGCTCCGGATGTTCCGCAACGCCCGGGTGTGGATCGGGTGACGATCGACCGTTTTCTTTCCTGCCAGCACCTATAGTTAAGGGTAATGACCTATCCTTAACTATGGAGCGCGGTGATGAAGGATAGCGAGTTTCGCGCGGAGGTCGGCTGGCCTCGGGTGAGCTTCGAAGAGCCCGATTGGCGTGATTCGTGGCGTCGTTACAAGGCGGCCGTGGTGCCAGCGATCGCTGGTCTGGATGTCGTGGGCCAACTCTCCCCAGGTGTCATTGCAGATGTTGCGAGTGCTCAGCAACGGGTCTCGGACTTCGACCGACAGCTCACCGAACGGTTCGGAATTCGCGACCTTGGCACAATCTCGACCGTCCTGATGCGGACAGAGTCGGCCAGTTCCTCGCAGATCGAGCACATCACCGCTTCGGCTCGCCAGCTTGCGCTCGCGGAGATCGGGGAGTCCCGCTCGTCGAATGCGAAGCTGGTGACCAACAATCTCCGTGCGATGGCCTCTGCCCTGACTCTGGCGCAGGCGGTCGACGTGTCCGCGCTCGTGGCGATGCACGAGGCATTGATGGAGGACACCGACCCGCGGCCCGGCTTGCGCGGTGAACACGTGTGGATCGGAGTCTCCGGCTCGTCGCCCATAGGTGCCGACTTCATTCCGCCTCACCACACGCGCGTGGCGGACGCATTGGCGGACCTGGTCCGCTTCGTCGGCCAGACCTCGGGGTTGCCTCTTGCGAAGGCCGCAGTCGCGCACGCCCAGTTCGAGACCATCCACCCCTTTGTGGACGGCAACGGTCGGGTGGGGCGGGCGCTGGTCCATGCGATGTTGCGGCGTGACGGAGTCGCGGAACACCTCACCGTTCCGGTCTCTGCCGGACTGCTGGCGGACACCAGGGGCTATATCGAAGCGTTGGGTGCTTATCGGCAGGGCGAAGTTGAACCCATCGTTGCGCAGTTCGCTCGCGCAGCCCATCGGTCGGTGGAGGTCGGGGCGGAGTTGTTGGAGCGGTTGTCCGCGGTTCAGGCCGATTGGCGGACGCGGGTGAACGCTCGCTCCGATTCGGTGGTCTGGCGGCTCATCGATGCGCTTGCCTCGTCTCCGGCGGTCACCGCGAGGTTGGTGATGGAGCGGGACCAGGTGTCGCGGCCAGCAGCGTTGGCGGGCATACAGCTGCTGGTTGATGCGGGCATTCTCCGGAAGGTTTCGACCGGCAAACGCAATCAGGTGTGGGTCGCGACGGAAGCAACCGAGGTCTTCGATCGGGTCGCCGAAATGGTGGGGCGTCGGCGGGCCTTCTAGCGTCGGGGACACCCCACCGGGAGCCCCTTATGCACGGACCTCATAACCCTTTTCCCGCAACCGGTCGAGCACGTCCTGCTGATGCTGGCGGTTGTGGGTCTCCAGAACGAGATCGATCTCGACCTGGTCGACCCGGATGTTCGTGCCGGTGCGCAGGTGTCCCACGTCCAGGACGTTCGCACGCGTGGCGGCGACCTCGGCGAGCAGCCCGGACAGTGCACCGGGGGCATCCGGTGCCACCACCGCCACCTGCAGGAACCGTCCCGCGCCGGCCATGCCGTGCCGAATGATCCGCATGAGCAACAACGGGTCGATGTTTCCCCCGGAGAGCACCGCAACCACCGGGCCCGCCAAGGGACCAGCCTCGCGGGACATCAGGTGCGCGACGGTCGCAGCCCCAGCAGGCTCGACGACCTGTTTGGCGCGCTCGAGCAGGAAGAGAGTGGCGTCCGAGAGGCTCTCCTCGCTCACCGTCACCACCTCGTCGACCAGGTCCCGCACCAGCGGGAAGGTCACCTCTCCGGGCAACCCGACCGCGATCCCGTCGGCCATGGTGGTCATGCGTTCGACCGCGACCGGCTTGCCCACTGCGAGGGAGTGCGGGTACGCCGCCGCCTGCTCCGCCTGCACCCCGATGATGTGCACGTCCGGGCGCAGCGCCCGCACCACGACCGCAATCCCGGCCAGCAGGCCTCCCCCGCCCAGCCCGACCACGATGGTCTTCACGTCCGGGCACTGCTCCAGGATTTCCAGTCCACATGTCCCCTGTCCGGCGACGATGTCGGCGTGGTCGAACGGATGGATGAGGATCGCGCCGGTGCGCTCGGCGTACTCCTCCGCCGCCACCAGCGACTCATCCAGAATCGTGCCGACCTGCTCGACCTCAGCGCCATAACCGCGGGTGGCCGCGAGCTTCGGCATCGGTGCGCCGACCGGCATATAGACCTTGGAGCGGATCCCCAGCAGTTGCGCCGCCAACGCCACCCCTTGGGCGTGGTTCCCGGCGCTGGCGGCAACCACGCCGCGCTCACGCTCCTCCGGAGTCAGCCGACTCATCCGGGTGTACGCCCCACGGATCTTGAAAGACCCGGCCCGCTGCAGGTTCTCGCACTTCAGATAGGTCTGTGCGCCGACGCGTGCAGACAGCGCGCCCGAGAACTCCATCGGGGTGTGCGAGATCACCTCACCCAGCAGCTCGCGGGCCGCATGGACGTCGTCGATCGAGACCGTTGGCACCTTTGCCATACCCAACAGGTTATTCCTCCACATCCGGCCCGGTCACCCTGCCGGTGCGCATGATCCCGCTGGCTCGCGCAGCGGCTATTTCAGCGCCGCCCAGCCCTGCGCGTCGACGGTGCCGACGACCTGCACCTCGCCGCCGTCGTCGACCCTGGTGATCACCCCGGCGCCCTCGCTCACGCTCGCCTCCGTGGCGGCGCGGATGTTGGACGAGTGCCCGATCGCCACCAACACGCGGCCAGCGGGCACCTGGGTGCGGACGAGTTCCTGGGAGTACGCCCGCAACGCATCCTCGGTCTCGCCCGACTCCGAGAGCAACCCCGTCAGGAGCGGCTCGACCCGGTAGTCCCCGAATGCGAGGTCCGCCGCATCCCGACACCGCCAGGACGGGCTGCTCAGCACCTCGTGCACCTGCCACCCATGCACTTTGAAGGCCTCACCCAGATCCCGTGCCTGCTGTTCCCCCTCCGCGGACAAGAGTCGCTGCCGCTCCCGCGGCCAATCAGGACTGTCGGTGCCGCCCCGCGTCGTCGCGGGATGCCGCAGATAGAGGACCACTCCCCCAGCCATCAGCGCATCGGCCTGCTCCCGCAGCTCGGCGGGGACTTCGTGTACGCCCGCCGTCGAGCTGGGCGATGGACTGTCGGCGGGTGCCGCTGGCGAGGGGTCGGTCGGCTCCGGCTCAGCGGGCGCCGTATCCTCGGTCCTCGGCGTCGCGCACCCGGTGAGCAGCGTTGCGCCGGCGAGCATGACACCGCGACGTCCAATGGTGCGGAACGACCTCATTCGACCTCAATCAGTTTGCCGCTCCTGGACAGCTCGGGGTCGGTGCAGGAGGAGAGATCGAAACAGCACGGGCGGCGTTGACCGTCGCGGAGCTTGGAGATGCTGACTTCCACTCGGCGCCCACGAGTCGTCGGGTTCTTCGTCGCCTTGACCCAGCGCACCCATTCCCAGCGCGCCATCGGCGTGAGGCTGTCCCACGTGTCCGCCAGGTCAGGCGCGTCATCCAAGGCAGCGACCAAGTCCTCAGGGATGTTCGGCTCGGGCCACGCCTTCGTCGGTGTGACGTCAACGGTGACAGGTGCGCCATCCTCCAATCCGAGTGCAGCCCGCGAGAATTCGGTCACGGCGATCCAATGCCCCTTGCGCCCGTCCGGCTCCAGCACGGTCGCGAACGGCTGACCGTTCAGCCGTCCCTCCACGGCGACCTGCCCTCGCGAAGGCAGCGCTTGGCTCGCGTCGTGCGGCAACCGCACGATCAGCCGATCGCCGATCCGCCGCACCTGTCCGTCGAATGCGATGTTCGTCACTCCTCCAGCATTCCACCCATGAGCGCAAACCCCTAGCCACGGAGTGCTCACCTGTCGGGGAGTTACCGCACCCTTCTGAGGACCGGGGCCACGGTCATGGCTTGCACGCCAGGTCCGAGTTGGCTCTGGACTCCCCGCGGTAGCGAGGGTTGGGTGGGTGTCATGGCGACGTACACCTATCAGCTCGACCTGAGCTGGACCGGCAACCTGGGGACGGGCACGTCGGGTTTTCGCGAGTACGCCCGGGACGTCCTCGCGCGCAGCGACGGGCGTCCGGACCTGCCGCTGTCGGCGGACAAACCGTTCCGGGGTGATCCGGCGCGGTGGAACCCCGAGGTGCTTCTCCTCGCCGCCCTGAGCGAGTGCCACCTGCTGTCGTTCCTGCATGTGGCGGTGATGCACGGGGTGACCGTGGTCGCGTACGAGGACTTCCCCATCGGCACCCTCCACCAGGAGGGCATCGGCGGGCGCTTCACCGACGTGCTGTTGCGCCCACAGGTCACGATCACCGATCCCGCGCACGTCGAGCTGATGCCGAGCCTGCACGCCCAGGCGGGCGAGGCTTGCTTCATCGCGTCCTCGGTGAACTTTCCGGTACGCCACGACCCCCGGACGTTGATCCGGGAATAGGTGATCGAGAAGAGGTCGCCGTCACTGCGGAACAGACATTCTCCTGGGACAATGGAAGCAAGAGAATCCTCTTCCACGAAAGGAGAAACCACCAATGGCCACCAATGTCCTCATCAAATCCAAATCCGACATGAGCCGGGACCAGCTGGCTGATCTCCTGGAGTCCTTTGCAGCGAAAATCCGGACCGGGCAGATGACCCTCGGCGATGGCGCCGGCAACGTGGACATCACGCTTCCGGAGACGCTGCGCGTCGAGACGGAAGTCAAGGACTCGGTCAAACCAACCCGCACCACCCGTGAGTTGGAGATCGAGATCGAGTGGCGGGTTGACGCCCGGGGTGAGCCTGCCGAGAGCCAGCGACGCGGCGGTCTGACGATCGGCTGACGCTGAGACCCGCCGGGAGCAGTCAGAAACGCTCGTCCGCCGCAACATGGGTGGTGGGCAGCCCGTCCGCCACCCATGCCTCGAAACCACCGACGACGTCCGTCGCGCGGTCCACGCCCATCTCACGGAGGTTCCACGCGGCAAGCGCTGATGAATAGCCGTGCCGGCAGACCAGAATCCATCGCACATCCCACGCGGTCGCCTCGGGGATCCGATAGGAAAACGTTGGGTCGACCCGCCAGGGCAGGATTGTGAGATCAATCGCCAACGCGCCCGGCAGCCCCGCGCTCTCCGCCCGCTGCCGGGCCGTCCGCACGTCCACGAGAATGGCTCCGGCCTGCTGCTCCGCAAAGGCCTGCCCGGGGGTCAATCGATCGAGCTCTGCCTCCGCTCGCGCCAACATCCCCATCGATCCGATCCGGCCCAGCATGGGGTGACCATAACTGCTCCGTCAGGGGCCGCGTCACCCTTCCGCGGAATCCTCCACCGCCTCTGCAGGACCGAGCAGGGTCGCGGTGATCAGCGTCGCCAGTTCGGCGTGGCCGCGCTCGGTGAGGTGATAGGGGTCGAGGTACCACGCCCCCGGCACCTCCAGCGTCGCCCAGTGTCGTTCGTGATCGACGAGCGGGCACCCCGTCCGCGACGCGAGTTGTCGGACGGCGTCGTTGTACGCCGGCAGCGCCTCATGCGTCCCCTCACCGCCGGGGCCGACCGGATAGGTGGTCTGCAGGACGACGAGCGCACCGAGGTCGCTGACGTCGCCGACAAACTCCGCCATCCCCGTTGCGAAGCGGTCGAGGCGGTCGATGCCCCACCCCGCGTCGTTCATGCCGAACAGCACGGTGACGACGTCGGCGCCGTGCCGGGTCACTGCCCATTCGAATTCGCACAGGGCATCCCAGACCGTTGCGCCCGGTACGCCGCTGTTCGCCACCGTGTCCTGCGCACGGACCGGGTCGGCGGAGTGGGTGAGATGGTCGGTGAAGCGGCCGGCGTACGAATCCCTGTAATCCGCCAAACCCCAGCCGCTGGTGATCGAATCACCGGCCAGCAACCAGGTGATCGGGCCACGTTCGAGCAGGTCGGTGAGCGTGATGTCCATACGGAGGAGGATAGGAGGCGCCGGCGACGCACGAGTCGGCGTTCGGTCGTTCCATTCCCGGGTCCGGCTACTTCCCGAACGCCCCTCAGGACGGCACGCTTGAACCTCACAGCTTCGCGTTAGGGGCCCAGCGATAGGGTCCAGACGTATCAATTTGACGAACCCACGGGAGTCCGGCATGGCCACACCGACCACAGATCCGACGCAATGGTTGACCGATCTGGTGAAGCAGCAACAAGCCATTCTGACGCCTTCGGGCGACGCGATCGGGATGACCAAGCAGCTCACCGAAGCCCTTGTGCCCTGGACCAAGGCATTCAATGACCTGACCAAGGCCCAGCTCGAGCTGTTTCAGCAGTGGACGTCCCCCATCCAGGAGATGTTCGCCCCCTGGCTGAAGATGATTCCGGGCGCAGAGGCCTTCACCAAGCCGATCACCGACCGCCGTTTCGCCGGTGAGGCCTGGACCAAGGATCCGCGCTTCGAGCTGGTCGCGCGTACTTATCTCGCCACCACCGAGAACCTCTTCAAGGCCCTTGAGGCCGCTCCGCTCGAGGAGAAGGAGAAGGCTCAGTGGCAGTTCGCACTGCGTCAGATCACCGACGCCGTCAGCCCGTCGAATACCCTCCTCACCAACCCCGAGGCGATCGAGAAGGCGATGGAGACCGGCGGCGCGAGCCTCGTTGACGGCGCCAAGCTGTTCGCCGAGGACCTCGCCCAGGGCCGCATTTCGCAGACCGACATGGAGGCCTTCGAGGTCGGTGTCAACGTCGGCACCACCGAGGGCTCGGTCGTGTTCCGCACCGAGCTCTTCGAGCTGATCCACTACAAGGCCACCACCGACGAGGTCTACGCGACCCCGCTGGTGATCGTGCCGCCGTCGATCAACAAGTACTACATCCTCGACCTGCAGCCCTCGAACTCCTTCGTGAAGCACGCGGTCGACGCCGGCCACAACGTGTTCCTCATGTCGTGGCGCAACGCCGACGAGAGCGTGGGCGACAAGACGTGGGACGACTACGTCCAGAGCATCCTCACCGCCCTGGAGATCTCCAACAAGATCGCGGGCTCCAAGGAAGCCCAGGTCCTCGGCTTCTGCATCGGCGGCACCCTGCTCACCAGCGCCCTGGCCGTGGCCAAGGCCCGCGGTGAGAAGCCTGCCGCCTCCCTCACCCTGCTCACCACCCTGCTCGACTTCGCCGAGCCGGGCGAGATCGGCGTGCTGCTCAGCAAGGATCTCGTCGAGGCGCAGGAAGCCAAGATCGGCAAGGGCGGTGTCTTCGAGGGCAAGCAGCTCGCCCAGGTGTTCTCGTCGCTCCGTGCGAACGACCTGATCTGGAACTACGTGAGCGCCGGCTATCTCAAGGGCCAGGCCCCGCCCGCGTTCGACATCCTCTTCTGGAACGCCGACAGCAGCAACCTGCCCGGCCCGATGTATTGCTGGTACCTCCGCAACATGTATCTCGAGAACAACCTCAAGAACCCGGGCGGGACCACGCAGCTCGACGTCAAGGTCGATCTCGGCAGCATCGACATCCCGGCGTTCGTGTTCGCGGCCAAGGCGGACCACATCGTCCCGTGGACCTCGGCCTATGACAGCAGCAAGCTGCTCGGTGGCGACACCACGTTCGTGCTCGGCGCCTCCGGCCACATCGCCGGTGTGGTCAACCCGCCGGCGAAGAAGAAGCGCAACTATTGGATCAACGGCACTGCGGGTGGCACGTCCGAGGCGTGGCTCGAGAGCGCCGAAAGCGTTCCGGGCAGCTGGTGGCCGCGGTGGTATGAGTGGCTCGAGAAGGCCGCCGGGGAGAAGGTCCCGGCGCCCACGACCCAGGGTGACAAGGACCATCCGGTCATTGAGGCCGCACCTGGCCAGTATGTGAAGGTCCAGGTCGTCTGATCTGAACCTCTGAACACGAAGGGGCACACGGATAATTCCCGTGTGCCCCTTGTCGTGTTGCGTACGCCCGATTCTCGTCAGCGCAGGACGCGCACCTGCCAGGGATAGGTGAAGGCGTTGCCGCCCCAGGCCCTGATGGCGCCCCAGATGCCGAGGACGATCGAGCCGATCGAGCCGATGACCACGAGCGGGATGCCGATGACGGCACCGATCACGGTGATGTTGAGGATCCAGCCGATGATGGTGATCAGCCACATCGTGATGTTGAAGTTGAAGGCGCCCGCGGCCGCGTTGCGGACGAAGGGTGAGCTGTCCTTCTTGAAGAGCCACACGAGCAGCGGGCCCACGATCGTGAGCCAACCGACGGAGACGATCGCGGCGATCGCAGCGGACAAATGGGCAATCATGGCCCAGAGGCGGTCATCGTGGCTGGTGGGCGAGTTGGCGTACTGATTGTTCATGACTCCATCCTGACCCCTGAAAGGTCGCCGGACGGCCGACTCAAGGGGCCAGCCAGGGTGGACTCCGGGCTGGCCTCGGGTCGCGCCCCGACCGTGGCACGAGGACCGCGCGCCGCCCGCAGGCCGTTGAGGATCACGATCACCTCCGCGACCTCGTGCACGAGCACGACCGCGGCCAGGCCCAGAATCCCCGTGATCGCCAGCGGCAACAACACCATGATGATCAGCGCGGACAGCACGATGTTCTGGTTGATGATCCGTCGCCCACGCCGGGCGTGGGCCAGTGCCTGAGGGATCAGCCGCAGATCGTGACCGGTGAAGGCGACATCGGCGGACTCGATGGCTGCATCGGAACCGGTGGCCCCCATCGCGATGCCCACATCCGCTGCTGCGAGCGCCGGGGCGTCGTTGATGCCGTCACCGATCATCGCTGTCGGCCGGTGCGCGGACAGCTCCCGAACCGCAGTGGATTTGTCCTCCGGTCGCAGTTCCGCGCGCACATCCGCGATCCCGGCCTCCGCCGCCAGCGCCCGGGCGGTGCGGGTGTTGTCACCGGTCAGCAGGGTGAGCCGTACGCCGCTGTCGTGCAGCGAGCTGATCACCTCCGGCACCTCTGGGCGGAGTTCGTCACGGATGCCGATGGCACCGGCCGGGCCCCCATCGCGGTGCACGAGCACGACCGTCATCCCTCGGGTCTCGAGCCTCTCGACCTCAGCCGACAGCGGACCGGCATCCAACCAGCGAGGACTGCCCACGGCGACCGTCCTGCCATCGACCTGTCCGGTGATGCCGTGGCCGGCGGCCTCGGTGATGGCAGCCGCGGGCGGCACATCGGCAACGGCCGAGGTGATGGCGGTCGCCAGGGGGTGGGTGCTGTGGTGCTCGAGGGCAGCGGCCCAGCGCAGGACCTGCTCGCGCGTCTCTCCCTGTGCCGGGATCACGGTGGTCACCGTGGGTTCGTTGCAGGTGAGGGTGCCGGTCTTGTCGACAGCGAGGTGCCTGATATTCCCGAGCTGCTCGAACGCCGCCCCCGACTTGATGACGACCCCGAAGCGGGTGGCGGCACCAATCGCGGACACGACCGTCACAGGCACCGAGATGGCCATCGCACACGGCGAGGCCGCGACGAGCACGACCAAGGCGCGGGTGATCCACACGGCGGGATCTCCGAAGAGAGAACCGAGCACGCCGACGAGCAGTGCAAGGACCAGCACCCCCGGCACGAGCGGGCGAGCAAGACGGTCGGCGAGCCGGGCCCGCTGACCCTTCTCGATCTGGGCACGCTCGACGAGCGCGACGATCGTGGTCAGGGAGTTGTCGGTGCCGGGGGCCGTTGCCTCGATCTCAAGGGCCCCGGCAGTGTTGATCGATCCCGCCGAGACGTGATCCCCGGGTGCGACCTCGACCGGAATGGACTCGCCGGTGATCGCCGAGGTGTCCAGACTGCTCCGCCCCGCGCGCACGACACCGTCGGTCGCGATTCGTTCCCCCGGCCGCACCATCAACAGGTCCCCCACCTCCAGGTCCGTTGCTGCCACCTCCGTCGTGATGCCCAACCTGCGAACCGTGGCCGTCCCCGGCGCCAGCTCCAACAGGCTTCGCAGGCCGGCGCGCGCTTTGTCCATCGCGCGATCCTCGAGCGCCTCGGCTATCGAATAGAGGAAGGCCAGTGCGGCGGCCTCCTCCACATAGCCGAGGAACACCGCACCGACGGCACTGATCGTCATCAGCAGGCCGATGCCGAGCCGACCCTTGGTGAACAGATTGCGCAGGGCCCCGGGGACGAAGGTGGAGGCACCCAGCAGGAGCCCGGTCCAGAAAAGCACCTGAGCAGCAAGGCTGTTGCCCAGCCACTCGACGGCGAGGCCCGCCAAGAGCGCAACACCCGAGAACACGGGGATCATGACGTGGTGATCCCGCCACCAGGGGCGCTCGGCGTGGTCGTCGGGGACCGGCGGCGCCTCGGCACATCCGCAGGCGCTCACGGCCTGCGCTTCCGTCACGTCCCTGCGGTTGTCCGCGCTCATGCCGGGTCCTCCTTCTTCTTCGCGGGGCGTTCGATGGCTGGTCCGAACGACCGCAGCCATCGACAGAACAGGTGGGGTCCGGACAGGGCCTGTCGTCGGCGCTAATCCTGGGGTTTCTGCGCCGGGGACTGACCACTGGAGGCGTGGTGATCGTCCGGGTCCGCGTTGGGGTCCTCCGGATCGACGGTCTCGGTGACGGGGTCAACCCGATCCCGATCGCCCAGCATCGTGTTCCAGCGCTGCTCCCCGTGCTTCGCCCGCGCCACGAGCCACAGTCGGTGCAGGACGACGACCACGGAGACCCACGCGAGTCCCAACAGCCAGCCGACGACGACGTCGGTGAGCCAGTGATGCCCCAGATAGACCCGACTGAGGCCCATCGTGACGGCATACAGCGACAGGAGCGCGATCCACACCAGGCGTACCCTCCGCGTCCGGAACCAGTGCAGGAGCAGATAGCAGACGATCCCCGCAATCACGGTGGCGATGAGCGTGTGACCGCTCGGGAAACTGGGCGAGTGCTCGAACGGCGGGATGGCTTCCTCCAGCGGCGGCCGCCCACGACCCACGAGCGTCTTGCCCATGAGCGTCATCACCAGCGCCCCCGCGCTCGCGACAGCAGCGAGCACGACCGGTGTCCTGCTGCGCCACCGCCAGGCCAGGAACAGCGCCACGGCACCGGTGATGATCGGCTGCAGCACCGGCCCACCGGTGTTCGAATAGAACGCGATCGCCGAATCCAGTCTCGGGGTGCGTACGCCGAGGATCCAGTCGAGCAGCGGACGGTCCAGCAGCGCGATGCCATCCGCCTCGGCCACTGCTTCATACACTTCTCCCGCCAGGGCGGTCGTCCCCACGACGAAGCCCAGTGCGACCACCAGGGTGATGGCGAGCACCACGTTCGCCTGGGACCAGCGCTGCGTCCGAAGCACGAGCCGTCCCAGGGCTCTTCCGGCGGCGGTGGACCAGCGCAGCAGACGGTGGTCGTCGATATGCCGGTCCTGGGGCGTGGGAACATCCATGGTCCAACTCTCGCACGGGCACTGACCACGCCGTCGATTTGACGACCCGCGCCTGCGTCCGCGGTAGGATGCTGGACGCAGTCTCTTCCGATGGTGGAAGCTGAGGCCACACCCTCCCCGGCAACGAACGGAGCCACGACGTGACGGCAGATTCTGCGACTCCCTATTTCCTCACTGGTCCCTGGCATGAGGTGGCCTATCTCGATGCCGAGGAGTTCCCGACGGTCGTCAACATCGCGCACGACCACCCCATGACGGAGATGGCGCCCCTGTTCGATGCGACGTTCGAGGCGATCTTTCCGATGTTGGGTACGCAGGGTCTGCGCCCGGTCGGGCCGCCGTTCTCGCTGCACCATCGCATGCCGACGGACACCGTGGACTTCGAGGTCGGCATTGCGGTCGATCAACCACTGCCGGAGGCCCAGGGGACGGAGGGAGGCATGACGCTGACCCCCTCGGTTCTCCCCGCGGGGCGGATCGCCGTGTTGTCGCACATCGGCCCCTATGAGGAGCTCGCCGAGGCATGGAGCGGTTTCATGGATGAAGTCGTAGCAGCCGGGCACGAACCGGATTTCCCGTTCTGGGAGGTCTATGTCAGCAATCCGCGGCCGGATCTGGACCCGGCGACGTTGCGTACGGACCTTGTCATCCGCCTGCGGGACTGAGAGCACGGGGCACGGGGACGGAAAACTGGCCCTGACCCGACATCGGTCGGGATGGCCCGAGCATCCGACGACGATCGGATACCTTGTGGGTCACCCCCACTGCCACCAGTTGTGATGGACGGAAGGACCCCGCGATGAAGAAGTCGCCCGTGCGTGCACTAGCCGCACTCATTGCCACCGCTGCATTGGCTCTATCAGCCTGCTCCAACGGTGGGACCACCACCGAGCCGTCGAACGGAGGTGACGGGGGTGCGACTGCGGCTGGTCAGGAATACCGCATCGGGATCACCCAGATCATCGCGCACGCCTCCCTGGATGCGGCTCGCGAGGGCTTCAAGGAGGCCATCGACGAGGCCGGTCTCAACGTGACCTATGACGAGAACAACGCCCAAGGTGAGCAGGCCACGGCGACCGCGATCGCCCAGAAGTTCAACACCGGCAACGTCGACCTGATCCTCGCGATCGCGACCCCGACCGCCCAGGCATCCGCCCAGGTCATCACCGACAAGCCGATCCTCTTCACCGCGGTCACCGACCCGGTCGCGGCGAAGCTCGTCGACAGCAACGAGGCGCCCGGCGGCAACGTCACGGGCACGACCGACATGAACCCGGTCGCCGATCAGGTCGCGCTGGTCAAGAAGCTCAAGCCCGAAGCACAGACCGTGGGCGTCATCTACAGCTCCGGCGAGGTCAACTCCGAGGTCCAGGTCGAGATGGCGAAGGAAGCCGCCGCGACCGAGGGCCTCGAGCTGGTCGAGAAGACGATCACCAACACCGGTGAAGTCGCCCAGGCCGCCGCATCCCTCGACGTCGACGCGATCTATGTGCCGACCGACAACAACGTGGTCGCCGGACTCGCTGCGGTGGTCCAGGTCACCGAGCAGAAGAAGATCCCTCTCATCGTGGGTGAGGGCGACTCGGTCAAGGCCGGCGGCATCATCACCACCGGCATCGACTATCGCCTGCTCGGCCGCCAGACCGGCGAGATGGCGGTCCGCATCCTCCAGGACGGCGAAGATCCCGCCACCATGGCCGTGGAAGACCAGAAGGAATACACCACCTATGTGAACAAGAGCGCGGCCGAGCGCATGGGTGTCACCATTCCCGAGGAGCTGCTGACCGGGGCGACTGACTTCTCCTCATGATTCAGACCTTCCTCAACCAAGGTCTGGCAGCAGCTGATCTTGGCCTGATCTTCGGGATCATGGCGCTGGGTGTCTATCTCACCTTCCGCGTCCTGAACTTCCCCGACCTGACGGTCGACGGCAGCTTCACCACTGGAGCTGCCGTCGCCACGTCGGCGATCCTGGCCGGGGTCAATCCCTGGGTGGCCACAGCGATGGCGATGGTGGCCGGCGGACTCGCCGGCCTCATCACCGGGCTGTTGCACACCAAGGGCCATATCAACCCGCTGCTGGCGGGCATCCTCACCCAGATCGCGCTCTATTCGATCAACCTGCGCATCATGGGTCGGGCCAACCTGCCACTGCTTCGCACGGACACGACGTTGTCCGAGGTCCGCAACGCCGGCCTGTTCGGCACCTGGGCCTCCGTGGGCATCTTCCTCGGTGTGGTCATCGTGACCCTGCTCATCGTCAACTGGTTCCTCTCCACCGACACTGGCCTCGCGATGCAGGCCACCGGCGACAACGAGGCGATGATCCGTGCCCAGGGCGTCTCGACCGACGCGATGAAGATCCTCGGTCTTGTGATCAGCAATGCCCTGGTGGGCATCTCGGGCGCGATCATGGCGCAATATCAGGGGTACGCCGACATCGGCATGGGCATCGGTCTCATCGTCGCCGGGCTGGCCTCGGTGATTCTGGGACAGGCCGTCCTGCCGAGCCGCCATTTCGCGGTGACCACGGCGGCCGTGGTGTTGGGTTCGGTGATCTATCGCGAGGTCATCCAGTTGGCGCTGGCGCTGAACTTCGATCCCAACGACATGAAGTTGCTGTCGGCGGTTCTCGTTGTGGCCGCTCTGTTGCTCCCCCGGATGACCATCGTCAAACGGATGAAGGCCAAGCGGCGACAGCGACGGATGGCGGCGGAGGCCCAGGCGATCGCTTCTGGGGATACCGCCCGCTCAACGCTCTCAATGGGAAGGTGACCGCCATGCTCGAAGTTCGGGATGTCAGCAAGATCTTCTTCCCACATACCCCCAACGAGCGCGTCGCTCTCGACAACGTGTCCCTGCGGATGGCCGAGCGGGACTTCGTGACCGTGATCGGGTCGAACGGCGCCGGCAAGTCAACCCTGCTCAACGTGGTCGCCGGTGCCTACAGGCCCGAATCAGGGCGGGTGTTCGTGGATGATCGCGATGTCACGAAAGAACCGGATTTCAAGGTCGCCCGCTATGTCGGGCGTGTGTTCCAGGATCCGATGGCCGGCACCTGCCCGAACGGGACGGTGGAACAGAATCTTTCCATGGCGTTCTCCCGTGGCAAACGGAGAGGGTTGCGTCAGTCCCTCACCCGTGCCAAGCGGGAGATCTTCCGGAAGGAGCTGCGGGCCCTCGACCTGGGGCTCGAGGATCGCCTGAGCGTCGACGTCGGTCTGCTGTCGGGTGGGCAGCGACAGGCATTGAGTCTGCTCATGGCGACGTTCAGCAAACCACGCATCCTCTTGCTGGACGAGCACACCGCCGCGCTGGACCCCGCCCGGGCCGAGCACGTCACCCAGCTGACGGAGACGGCGGTGGATCGCTATGGCCTCACGACGCTCATGGTGACCCACAACATGGCGCAGGCGTTGAGGTTGGGAAACCGGCTCATCATGATGCACGCCGGGCGGATCGTCTTCGAGCTCGAGGGGGACGCCAAGAAGAACGCGACCGTGCAGGATCTCCTGGACGAGTTCGCCAAGCTCAAGGTCGTGACAGACCGGACGCTGTTCAGTGCGGCCGAGGTGCCGCGTCAGCCCACCCCGGCGGAGCCCACCGATGAGTGGCCGCAGCGACCGTCGTCGACCAGCACCGTCTCCGATCCCGATCATCAGCTCAGGGACCCGTGATCTGACAATCGGCTGCGCGATCGGGCGGGCGGACATCATCGGCACAAACAGGCTCCTGGCGAGCTTCTGATCCTCCGCCCAACGGTGCCTTTCGGGGGTGTGGTCCATCGCCCGGACACCCCCGACTGAAGTTTCGAGATTCCTGTTCGAGGGGCTCTGCTCACCTTAAGGTGCTCCCACCACAGCGACGTTTCACTGTCAGGACAAGGAAACAGCACCATGCAAGCGTTCGAAGAGCTCTTGGGAGATATCGGTTCCATCGTCTGGGGCCCCTTCCTTCTCATCCCCCTGTTGTTGGGGACCGGCCTCTATCTGACTGTCCGGTTGGGGGGTCTGCAGTTCACCAAGCTCGGTGCGGGCCTCGGGCTCGGTCTCCTGCGGCGCAGGGACAAGGTCGCTGAGGGCGATATCTCCCAGTTCCAGGCTCTGACCACCGCTCTCGCCGCCACTGTCGGCACGGGCAACATCGTCGGCGTCGCCACCGCAATCGGCATCGGCGGCCCCGGAGCCCTGTTCTGGATGTGGGTCACGGGCCTGCTCGGCATGGCCAGCAAATACTCCGAAGCGTTCCTCGCCGTGCGCTTCCGCCGCACGGACGCGGCGGGTGAGAAGTCCGGTGGTCCGCAGTACTACCTGCAGCACGGCATCAAACACCCCATCGGCAAGGTCCTCGCACTCACGTTCGCAATTTTCGCCATCCTCGCCTGCTTCGGCATCGGCAACATGACCCAGGGCAACTCGATCGCCTCCAACATCGAGGGATCGTTCGGAGTCGCCACGTGGATCACGGGCACGATCCTGACCCTTGCCACGCTGATTGTTCTCGTGGGTGGCATCAAGTCGATCGGGAAAGTGACCGCGGGCCTCGTGCCGATCATGATCGTCTTCTATGTCGTCGCGGCGATCTATATCCTCGCCGTGAACGTCTCCGGCATCCCTGCCGCGTTTGCCCTCATCTTCACCGACGCGTTCACGGGAACCGCGGCCGTGGGCGGATTCGCGGGTTCGGTCATCATGGTCGCGGTCCAATACGGCGTGGCCCGGGGCCTGTTCTCCAACGAGTCCGGCATGGGCTCGGCGGCGATTGCTGCCGCGGCAGCCCAGACCTCCCACCCCGTGCGCCAGGGCTTGGTCTCCATGACGCAGACCTTCATCGACACGATCATCGTGGTGTCCTGCACCGGCCTCGTGATCGTCACCACCGGGACCTGGAGCAACACCGATCCGGAAACCGGCGAGCAGGTCTCGGCCGCGTTGATGACCGGTCAGGCCTTCACCCATGGTCTGCCCGGTCAGTGGGGCCACTATGTCGTCACCATCGGTCTCGTCCTGTTCGCCTATTCCACGATCCTGGGCTGGGCCTACTACGGCGAGCGCAACGTGGAGCGGCTGTTCGGCCGGCCGCTGGTGATGCCGTTCCGCATCCTGTTCTCCCTGGTCGTGTTCGTGGGCTGCACGGTTCAGCTCGGCATCGTCTGGAACTTCTCCGACATCATGAACGGTCTGATGGCGCTGCCCAACCTGATCGGTCTGTTGATCCTGTCCGGGCTGATCGCACGTGAGACCCGCTGGTATCTCAAGCACGACCCCAAGCTCCTCGCCTCACCCGAGGAAGTCGAGCAGTTCATGGCCGGTCGCCCCGAGTGGACGGAATGGAAGGCCGGCGACCATATCGGCTCGAGCGACCACGAGGAGATCCCGGGCGAACCGACGTCGGGCGGGCCAGAGGTGGAAGAACTGAGGTGAACGGCACCTGCGCGACGGGTCAGACATCCACGTCGCGCAGGTGGTGCTCGCTGTCGTGGTCGCCACACAGGGCACGCCGGGCACTCGGAGCCCGAAAACCGCACACGTTCCGCGACGACAGGTTAGGGTGCGACGTGTCCCGCATCACACCGAGGTGATGCCGAGCCCTTGGGGGTGTCCGACGTGCCGCTGTCCGAGCGTGACCTCGACGAATTGCATCGCCGTCGACGCAACGTTTCCCTGGGCGGGGGTGAAGAGAAATTGGCGCGCCGGCGAGACGCCGGAGTGCTGTCCGCCAGGGACAGGTTGGCGTACCTCTTTCAACCCGGCACTTTCCAGGAAGTCGGGATGCACGTCCGCCATCTCGCGGTCGGTCTCGACGATCGCAATCTGCCCGGCGACGGCGTGGTTACCGGCACCGGCTATGTGAACGGCAGCCTGGTCGCCGCGTTCGCCCAGGACTTCACCGTCGCCGCCGGCACGCTCGGCAAGATGCATGCGGGCAAGATCGTGGACCTGATGAAGTACGCCACCCAGGCGGGCATTCCGTTCGTCGCGTTCCAGGACTCGGGCGGTGCTCGGATCCAGGAGGGGGTCGACGCACTCTCCGGCTATGGCGACGTGTTCTATCGCAATGTTCTGATGTCCGGGGTCGTGCCGCAGATCGCCGTGATCTGTGGGCCCTGTGCGGGTGGGGCGGCCTATTCGCCCGCGCTGATGGATTTCGTCATCATGACCGAGTCGCACTCCCAGATGTTCATCACCGGCCCGGACGTCATCAAGGCGGTGACCGGTCGCAGAACCACGATGGACGAGGTCGGCGGTGCCGCCATGCATGCCAGCGTCAGTGGCAATGCCCATTTCATCGCCGTGGACGAGATGGACGCGATCCGCATCGTCACGAGCCTGCTGTCCTATCTGCCGGCCAACAACGCCGAGGACCCGCCGCACGAGCTCCGTCCCGATCTGGCGCTCGTCCGCGACGAGGGCATGAATCTGCTGGTCCCGGACGACCCCGCCAGCCCGATGGACGTCCGGGGGATCATCGCGCGGTTGGTCGACGACGGCCACCTGCTCGAAGTGCACCAGCACTTCGCCCCCAACCTCATCGTCGGCTTCGCCCGCATCGAGGGGCTCGTCACGGGCATCATCGCCAACCAGCCCATGCACCTGGCGGGGGCGCTGGACATCGATGCTTCCGACAAGGGAGCCCGCTTCGTCCGGTTCTGCAACGCGTTCAATATTCCCCTGGTCACGCTGGTCGACGTGCCCGGCTTCCTGCCCGGCATCGAGCAGGAGCGCGGCGGCATCATCCGTCACGGCGCCAAGATGCTGTTCGCGTACGCCTCCTCCACCGTCCCCAAGCTCACCGTCATCCTCCGCAAGGCCTATGGCGGGTCCTATCTGGCGATGTGCAGCCAGGAAATGGGCGCCGATTTCGTCTATGCCTGGCCCAATGCCGAGATCGCGGTGATGGGCGCCGAGGGTGCGGTGAACGTTCTGCACCGCCGGGCGATCAGGGAGGCCGACGACCCGGTCGCCCGCCGTGCGGAGCTGGTCCGGGAATATCGCGAGGAATTCGCGTCGCCCTATTTGTCAGCCGGCCGTGGATACATCACCGATGTCATCGAACCAGCCGAGACACGAGCAGCACTCGCGCTCAGCCTGCGCAAGACCTTGACCAAGAACGAGCTGCGGCCCGCCAAGAAGCACGGGAACATCCCGCTGTGACACCGAGGATTCCCCATGGATGACGCCAGCCTGCTGCTCAGCGTCGCCGTCCTGACGATCGCCATCGCCATGATCGTCGCGGTGATCATCAAGAGCATCACGTTCCTGATGGGCCGTTCGGTGCGGGGCGGGGACTCCGAGCCGGTCGTCGAGGCGGTGGTCCCGGACGGTACGCCGGCCCCGCCCGAGGAGCACGTCGCCGTGATCGCTGCCGCGGTCAGCGTGGTCTTCGACGATGACGCCCACATCGTCCACATCCAACCCAGGGCCTCCGAGGCCGCGTGGTCGGCGTCCGGGCGACAGACCCACCACACCTCCCATCACCTCGGACCACGCACGACCCCGCGCCATTCCGCACCTCGACCTCGCGACCCAGGAGGCCACTGATGATCCGCACACTCCGTGTCACGGTGAACGGCCACGAATACGACGTGACGGTGGAAGACCGCACCGATCCCGGCACCTCGTTCTATCCCCAGCCCGGTTCGATGGTGATGCCGTCGCCGCCCTCGGCGCCCATGCCCAGCCGGGAAGCACCGCCCGGACCGGTCACTCCCCCGCCGCCGGCGACCACGGCCGGCGTACAACCGGCACTCGCCACGGGAGCCGTCCAGGCGCCGATGTCCGGCGTACTCGTCGAAATCCTCGTCACCCAGGGCCAACAGGTCTCCGACGGGGAGACCGTCGCGATCATCGAGGCAATGAAGATGAAAACCCCGATCGTCGTCCAGCAGGGCGGCACCGTGGCCAGCGTCGACGTCGCGGTCGGGGACGGCGTCCAGGTCGGGCAGCAGATCCTCTCGATCGCCTGAGGCGGGATCGTGGAACTCTCCGAGCTCCTCAACGTCTTCCAGGGCATCGGCACCCTCTTCCAGCAGGAACCCGCGATCGCGATCGGGCGCGTGGTCCTGGTGGTCGTCGGCTTCGGCCTCGTCTATCTGGGCAAGAAGGAAGTGCTCGAGCCGCTCATCATGATCCCCATGGGCATGGGCATGTCCGCGGTGAACGCGGGTGTGCTGATCTTCGACGGTCACCGGTTCGGCACCCTGTTCATCGATCCGCTCGTGTCGACCACCGACGAGGTCGTGACCACCCTGCAGATCGACTGGCTGCAACCGATCTATTCGCTGACGTTCAGCAACGGTCTCATCGCGTGTCTGGTGTTCCTGGGCATCGGGGTGCTGCTGGACGTGGGCTATGTGATGGCCCGCCCGTTCCAGAGCATGCTGATCGCGCTGTTCGCCGAGGCCGGCACGTTTGCCGTCTATCCCCTGGCGCGGATGTTCGACATGACCCCGCAGCAGGCCGCCTCGGTCGCCGCCATCGGGGGCGCCGACGGCCCGATGGTGCTGTTCATCTCCCTGGTTCTGGCGCCCGAGATCTTCGTGCCGATCACCGTCGTCGGTTACCTCTATCTGGGCCTGGCGTACGGCGGCTATCCCTATCTCATCCGGCTCATGGTGCCCGCCCGGCTGCGGGGGCTCCCGATGCCGCCCGACACCAAGGGCGCCAACATCACCTCGGGACAGAAGCTCGCGTTCGCCGTCATCATCTCCACGCTGCTGTGCTTCATGTTCCCGGTCGCGGCCCCGCTGTTCATCTCCCTGTTCCTCGGTGTGGCCGTCCGCGAATCGGGGATCGTCGAGTTCCAGAAGCTCCTGAGCACGACCGTGCTCTATGGCGCGACGTTCTTCCTCGGGCTCACGCTGGGCGTTCTGTGCGAGGCGAGTACGCTGCTCGACCCCGTCGTCGTGCAGTTGTTGCTCCTCGGCATGCTGGCCCTGCTGATCTCCGGCATCGGCGGTATCCTCGGTGGGTACGTGATGTATTTCGCGACCGGCCGCAAGTACAACCCCGTGGTCGGCATTGCGGGCGTGAGCTGTACGCCGACGACCTCGAAGGTCGCGCAGAAGGTCGTCAGCACCGCCAACCCGCAGGCGATCGTCATGCCGCACGCGCTGGGCGCGAACATCAGCGGGGTCATCACCTCGGCCATCATTGCGGGCGCCTTCGTCGCGCTGCTGAGGTGAGGCTGAACCAGGTCGCCCAGAATCCGGACAAAGGGAATTCCGCGTCGGGGACACAATAGGGCCATGACGACTGCGACTCCCAGCCCTGCCGCGATCGCCGCCTGGCGTGAGGACAATGCCGCCCGCAAACGCGCTCTCGGGCCCGGACCCGACATGGACGCGGTCCGGGAGCTCGAGCTGCCGGCACGCGCCCGACTGCTCGTGCCGACCGACCAGCCGGGCGGCGTACTCGTCTATCTCCACGGCGGTGGCTGGGTCAACGGCAGCATCGACACGTTCGACCGGCTGGGCCGCGAGCTGGCCCGGCGTTCCGGGTGGGCGGTCCTGCTCGTCGACTATGCCAAGGCGCCGGAACAGCCCTTCCCCGCCGGTCTGGAGGATGCGTGGGCGGCCTGGCAATGGACGGTGGCGCACGCGGCCGACGAGCTCGCCGACCTCGGCACTCCCCTGCCCGAGAACGCCCGCTTCGTCGTCGGGGGCGACTCCTCGGGCGGGAACCTGGCCACCGTCGTGGCGCGCCGGGCGCGGGATGCCGGCGTACGCCTCGACGGCCAGCTTCTCGTCTATCCGGTCACCGACTGTGATCCGGACCGGCCTTCCTATCGCGCCCAGCCCGACAGCGAGGCGCACATGAAGCTCCTCTGGGACCTGTATTGCCCCGCCGATCTGCGCACCCACCCCGACGCCTCCCCACTGCGTGCCGAGTCGCTGTCGGGGCTGGCGCCGGCGCTCATCCTCAACGCCGAGCAGGATGCGCTGAACTCGGAGATCGATGAGTACGCGGAGCGGCTCTCGGCCGAAGGCGTCACGGTCGAGCGTCACCACATGCCCGGGGTCCAGCACGGGTGCCTCAGCTATTGGGGCACGGTGCCGGAGGCGAGCGATGCCCTCGATGTGATCGCGGCCTGGCTCGACACCGACTGACGTCAGATTCCTCGGGCGTCGGTCTTGTGTTCAACTTTGTGTTGCTACATACTTTTGTATTGACACGAACCACGGAGGAGACCCATGAGTACCCCGATCTGGATCATTCTGGCCGTCGCCATCGTGCTCGCAGCAGCCCCGGTGACGGGTGGCGGCGGCAAGAAGATCGACGAGAAGCAGCTCGCCAAGCTGCCGGCCAAACACGGCCTGCCCCTGCCTGCAGCGCTGCGCGCTCGAGTGCTCGCGCGCGTCAGTCCCCGGGAACGCACCGCGCTCACTTGGGGTTTCGCGGGCATCGCGGTCGGCCTGCTCGTTGCGCTGATCGTGCGGTTCGGCACCGGGACGGAAGATACCTCGGGGCCGTTCATCCTGCTCGGTGGCACCATCGGCATGTCGGTCGGAAGCTATCGGGGCGTCCTGCGCGCGAAGCTCGCCCCGACCCCTGACGCGCCGCGCGTGGCCCGATCCCGGGCGACCTCCCTCGATGACTATGTGACCGCCCCCGAGCGCTGGGCCGTGCGCCTTGTCCCGGCCGCCATCGCTCTGACCATCGCTGCGATCTGGGTCATCTGGGCACTCGCGCCGGTGCGCCCCGGACTGCTCACTCCCCTGCTCGCCACCGGTTTCGCGGCCGCCACCGTGGTGGTGTGGGCGCTGTTGATGCACGCCCGGAGCAGCCTGCTCGACCATCCCCAGCACGCCCATGACGACCTTGAGCTCGCGTGGGACGACGCGCTGCGCACCGCGGCGATCCGGGATCTGCAGGACACCGGGCTCAGCCTCGGCCTGCTCGGGACCCTGAGCCTGTTGATCCTGGCCGGCAGTTGGGTGATCCCGCCCCACGTGCGAGCGGGGGCTGAAGACCTCACGTTCGCCCTCGGCCTGGTCGCGTTCGCCACCGGCGCACTCTGTTGGCTGGCGCTGCTCATCCCGTGGGGCGTCGGGCGCGCGCGACGCAATCCGTCGCTGCGCCTGTGGCCGCAGGGGTTCGGAGCGATGTGATGCTGGTCATCGATCCGCGGTCGCCGCTCCCGCCCTTCGAACAGCTCCGCAGCCAGCTCGTCACCCAGATCACCGACGGCGAGTTGGCGCCCGGCGTCCGGCTGCCCTCCGTTCGACGCCTCGCGAACGATCTGCGCCTGGCGCCCAACACCGTGGCCCGTGCCTATCGCGAGCTCGAGGCAGCCGGCTACGTCCGCACGGCCGGGCGCAACGGCACCATCGTCACACCGCCCGACGACGGTCCGGATATCGCCCGGCAGGCCAGCGCGCTGGCGGAGGCGTACGCCCGGGGCATGCGCGCCCTCGGGCTCGGGCCGGACGCGATGGTGGCCTATCTGCGCCGGGAACTGGTCTGAGAACGCCGACCACGGAATGCGATGGTCATGAGCGCAGCCGCGGATATTCGATCTTGGGGCAGGTGTCCATGACGACCTCGAGTCCCGCGGCCGCTGCGCGTTCGGCGGCCTCCTCGTCGATCACCCCGAGCTGCAGCCACACCATGCGGATGCCGAGGCGAGCCTTCTCCGCGATGGCCTCGTCCACCACGACTCCCACCAGCTCGGAACGGACGAAGAAGTCGACCACGTCGACCTGCGTGCCGTCGGGGATATCGGCCAGTTTGGCGTAGCCCTCGTTGCCCAGCACGGTTTCCGCGGCCGGGTGCACCGGGATGATCGTGTGTCCGAGGGTGTCCTCGAGCCACTCGGCAATGCGGTGGGCGGTGCGGCGGCTGTTGGCTGACAGCCCGACGACTGCCCAGGTGCCGGGGGTGAACAGCGCCTCTCGGATCTGGTTCGGTTCGTTGATCACTGTGGTCACCGCGCCAGTTTCACACACGGTTCAAAAGACACACTCCACGTGCGCCGGATCTGCGGACCGCTCACCCGGCCCGGCCCGCACTGCTGCGGGGCTCAGTCCCGGAGAAGGGCGACGGCCTCGTCGAGATCCCGACACACGGTGGCCTCCCCCAACTGGGAATCCCCGCCGACCACGAGGAGCCGGTGGCCCGTTTCGGCCAGTCGGTCCGCCACCTGGGGCAACAGATCCTCGGCGTGGTGGACGATGTGGTGAACGCGGGTCATGTCGACGATCACCGCCGGTCGGTCCTGGGCGGCGGTGAGCACCGCCTGCAGCGCGGCTTCGATGCCGAGGAAGGCGAGGTCCCCCTGCAGTTCCACGAGTCGCGCCTCCGGGGAGAGATCGACGATCCTGCGGATGGTCGAGTGATGCGGGCGGTGGACGCGTGCGAAGTGCAGATCGAAGTCGTGGGACAGCTGGGCACACATCTCGGTGCCCCGGACGCTGTTGCCGTGGGCGTCGAGAGGCGGCCCATAGGTGCCGATCCCGAGTTGCCCGGACGCCGCAGCGACAATCCCGCCGCCCACCCCGGATTTGGCCGGCAGGCCGACGCGGATCATCCAGGCGCCGGCGTCGTCGTACATCCCGCATGTCGCCATCACCGACAGCACGCGTTCCGCCACGGCCTCCGACATGACGCGATCACCCGTGACGGGTTGCACGCCCCGATTGGCGAGGGTGGCGCCCATGATCGCGAGATCCGTCGCGGTCACGAGGATGGAACACTGCCGCAGATAGGCATCGAGGGCTTCCTCGGGATGGCCTTCGATCACTCCTGCCGAGGTGAGGAGCCAGGCGAGGGCCCGGTTGCGCGCCGACCCTTCCCCTTCGGCCCGATAGATCTCCTCGCTCATCGACAACGAACGACCGGCCAGCCGCTCATAGAACTCCAGGATCCGCGGGAACCGGTCACCGGACACGCACCAGTCGGCGGCGATCGCTCCGATGTTGACGAGCGGATTCGCCGGACGCCCCGGGTCCCCGTCGAGGGAGATCTCGTTGAACGCCTCCCCGGAGGGTTCGACGTTGATCCGCTGATCGACGAAGTCCATCCCCCGATCGCTCAGCGCGAGCGCATAGGTGAACGCCTTGGAGATCGACTGGATCGCGAACTCGACGTCCACGTCACCCGCGCCGTAGATGTGCCCGTCCACCGTGCAGATGGCCGCGCCGCATCCGTCGCGCTCGCCCGGTCCGACGGGCGCGGGGTCACCGTCGGTCAGGTCCCGTGCGGAGTCCACGAGTCTCTCGAGGTGTCGGAGGATCGGTACGCGGGCAGCGGACGCTTCCGGTGTGGCCATATCGACAACCCTGGCACACTGGTGGTTTATTGATCAATCAATCCGCTGCGGGTGTCGCAGCAGGAAGGCTGACTATGAAGATCGGCATTGTCATCGGTTCCATCCGCGAGGGGCGTCTCGGCGCCTCGGTCGGAGCGTGGGTCAAGGACCAGGCCGACAAGCGGGCGGACGCGGACTATCGACTGTTGGACCTGAAGGAGTTCCGGGTCCCGTTGCTGGAGTCGCCGACGCATCCCATGCAGGCCAACAAGCAGTACGACTCCCCCGAGGTCACCGCCTGGAGTCGCGCGATCGACGCATGCGATGGGTTCGTGTTCGTGCCCCGGAGTACAACCACGGGGTTCCCGGCGCATTGAAGAACGCCGTCGACGTGCTCGGCTCCGAGTGGGTCGGCAAGCCGATCGGGTTCGTCGGCTATGGGTCGGCGGGTGGCGTACGCGCGGTTGAGCAGTGGCGTCAGATCGTCGGCAATCTTTCGATGGTGGACGTCCGGGCCCAGCTCGAGATCAGCCTCTTCACCGAGTTCAGCGAGGAAGGCTTCACGCCCAACGAGCGTCGCGTCGAGGAGATCACGACGCTGTTGGGCCAGGTGGTGGAAATGGGCAAGAAGCTGGCCTGACGTGTCCCGAGCGCTCCGCGGTGCACCGTGGAGCGTTGGCCCGGGCGTGTCGCGCTGGGATGTACCCACACAGACCCACGCATCGCCTCACACGGGATGGTGTGGGTCTGTGTGGCACCTGTCTCTTATACANNGGTGTGGCGCCACGCAAAAGCGGTGGCAGCAGGTCAGACCTCGTTCATAAATCTGGCAAAGAAGGCGTTCAGCTCGTCGAAGGCGTCGAGCGGGAGCACGAGAGAGACGTACTGATCCGGACGGACCACGACGAGCGCACCCTGACCCCGGTCGATCTGCTGCATGTCGAAGATGTCCCGATCGGTGTCATCGACCGGTGCGAAGCACTTCTCATAATCGATCAGGCCGTGCTTGCCCACGCGCGGCTTGAGGAACTCTGGCATCTCGGCCCAGTCGAGCTCCAGATGGGACTGCTGGACGATGCCCCGGACGTCGAAAACGCCGTCGGTGGGCCAACCCTTGGGGGTGTACTTCGCCACCGGTGAGGCGTCCGACCCCAGGAATTCCATGAGCTGCAGGAACTTCGACCCACTGTTGCGGGGATCGACGACGTCGGCGAAGGCGTACAACCGCCAGCGACCGTCCGCCTTGTGCACATGCCCGAGATGGACCCTCTTGCCATCACCCATCCGCATGACTTCCTGCGACTTGAACCGGCGGCCCGGCGGATAGCCCTTGGCGAGCTCAAGGTGGGTGTCCTCACCGGTCAGCAGGCTGGGCGTGTAATGGGTCGCCAACCCCGCGGTGAACTCCCCGTTCTTGACGAACTGCCGCTCGACCTCGGCGAACGCGGCCTGCACGGCCTTCTCGTCGCTGGAGTCGACCCGCCCGGCGCCGCCGATGGCCTGCGACCAGCGGGTGTCCATGTCGATGAGGTCCTGGGCGATGACCTTGCGCTCGGCGGAATAGGTGTCGAGCAGGCTGGCCGGGCTGCGGCCCTGGATGACCGCGGCCATCTTCCAGCCGAGGTTGAAGGTGTCCTGCATCGACACGTTCATCCCCTGACCGGCCTTCGCAGTGTGGGTGTGGCAGGCATCGCCGGCGATGAAGACCTGCGGCGCGCGCTGGCCGAGCTCGTGCTCATCGACATCGTCGAACTTGTCGGTGACCCGGTGGCCGACGCGATAGACCGAGAACCACGCCACCTCCTTGACGTCCAGGGAGAACTGCGACAGCACCGAATTCGCCTTGGCGAGGACCTCGTCCTCGGTGAGCCAGGCGTCGGCGGGGATTTCGCCCATGTCCACATAGAGCCGGAACAGGTGACCGCCCTCGCGCGGGATCAGGAGGATGTTGCCGCCGTCACCGGACTGGATGGTGCACTTGAACCGGATCTCGGGAAAGTCGGTGACCGCGAGGAGATCCATGACGCCCCACGCCTTGTCGGCGCCGTACCCCTGGGCGACGCGACCGATCGACTCCCGCACCAGGCTGTGCGCGCCGTCGCAGCCGACGACATAACGGGCCTTGACCACCCGCTCCCCGTTCGGGGTGCTGAGCGTGACGGCGGCGAGACCGTCTTCGGTTTCCTTCGGTGGCACCATGCTGACGAGCTCGTGGGAATAGTCCACCTTGAGCCGGCTCGGGGAGCCCTCCATGAACTCCAGGAGGAAGTCGAGCAGCCGCGCCTGGTTCACAATCACGTGCGGGAATTCGGACAGTCCGTCGCGGACGTCCTGGACGCGCCCGAACCGCTTGATCCTGGCCGGGTCCGCGGGGTCCGGTCCCCAGAAGTGGGTTTCGTTGACCCAGTACGCCTCATCGGTCATCTTGTCGGCGAGACCGAAGCACTCGAACGTTTCCACCGTTCGGCAGCTGACGCCGTCGGCACGCCCCACGGGCAGGGGCCCGTCGGCCTTCTCGATGATGCGGGTGTTGATCTCCGGGAATTCCGAGAGCTGGGCGGCCAGCAGGAGGCCGGCGGGACCCGTGCCCACGATGAGGACGTCGACCTCGTCGGGCAGGGGGGCCTGCTCGTCGGAACGACCATCGGCCGCCTTGCGGATCCGGGGGTCACCCTTGACGTATCCGTCCTGGAAATACTGCATGCGGTTCCCTCTCAGCGTTGAGATCGATATGCGATCGAGGCGCAGCCGGAAGCCGGTCCACGCCGCAGTGTTTCCTTATCGTCGCGACAGGAGCAGCCGGACGCAATGGGCGGGGCACCAAACTCATCGGCCGACCGCTTGTTGCAGGACACAACGCCGATGCGGACCCTGCCAGGAGCGCTGGTGAGGCTGGTGCGCCATAGTGACGTCATGAGTGTGTCGGTGGGCCTCTACCTGACGAACCAATATCACCCCGGGGACGACCCGGTGGAAGCCATGGCCGGCCAGCTGGCGATGGTCCATGCCGCACGGGAGGGCGGCTGGGACGCGATTTTCGCCGGCCATCACTATCTCGGCGACGAGCTCGCCCACCTTCAGCCGTTGCCGATGCTGGCGCGGGCCGCCGCGGAAGCGGAGGGGATGCGCATCGGCACGGGCATCTGGCTCCTCGCCCTGCACAACCCGGTCGATGTCGCGGAGCAGATGGCGACGCTGGATGTGATCGCCGGTGGTCGCCTGACGTTCGGCGTGGGGCTCGGCTATCGGGATGTGGAGTACGCCGCGTTCGGCATCGGCAAACGTCGGATCCGCCGCTTCGAGGAGAACCTCGAGCTCATCCGTCGGCTGTGGACGGGCGCGGAGGTCTCGGCAGATCTGCCGTGGTGCCGTCTGGAAGGCGTACGGCTGAGCACGCTCCCGGTGCAGCGCCCGCCGATGTGGATGGCGGCCAACAGCGATTCCGCGGTGGAGCGCGCCGCCCGCATCGCCGACGCCTGGATGATCAATCCCCACGCCACCCTCGGCACGATCACCCGCCAGCTCGAGCTCTATCGGGCGGCGGGCGGCGGGACCGGGTCGCTGCCGCTCATGCGGGAAGTCTTCTGCGGACCCGATCGCGAAACCGCGCTCCGGCGGGCCGAGCCGTTCCTTGCGGCGAAATATCAGACGTACGCCAGCTGGGGCCAGGACAAGGTGATGCCGGATGCCGATGCGTTCGACGCCGCGTACGCCACTCTCGCCGACCAACGCTTCATCGTGGGCTCCCCCACCGATTGTGCTGCGGCACTTCGCCCCTGGTTGCAACTCGGGGTGACCGATCTCGTGCTGCGTACGCACTGGGCCGGGATGCCGGTCGAGCACGCCCTGGAGTCGATCCGGCTGCTGTCGGCGGAGGTTCTGCCGGCTCTGCAGACCGCCGGCGACGGCTGAGCAGTCGGCCCGCGTCTCGAGGCGAATCTCCTCGCCGGGCGGCCTCGTCCCGGCCTAGGCTGGAGTATGACTCAGATCACATTTCGGCGTGGGGCTGCCGCCGTGGTTCTTCTCTCGTCCTTCTCGCTGCTGGTTGCCTGCAGTGCACCCGAGAACGCGGTGGTGCGTCGCTGCGAGGGAAGCTCCGTGTCCGGCTACGACTGCACCCTCACGATCGAGCGCTTCGACAAGCCGGCCTTCGGCTCGTTGGGCGCGGATTACAACAAGCGCGAGGCCGACATGTCGGGCACGATCGCCCTCCGCTCGGGCCGCGCCGAGGTCACCATCGGCAGCGGCAGCCCCGAGGATCTGACGCTCACCGTGACGCCGGACAGCCCGCAGGAGGTCAATGGCCCCGTCCGGATCGCCAGGGACATCTCCGAGCGGGAGGGCAACATCCTGATCAAGGTGACACCGCTGGAACCCAGCGAGGGGTTCAGTGCGACGCTGACCTACCGGGACTGAGCCGACCCCACCCCGTTATCCGACCTTTCCCCCTCACCGCGTACTGTCGATATATGACCAATTCATCGAAACAGGTTGCCTTTCTGGTTGCCGCCGAAGGTATCGAGGAGATCGAGCTGACCTCCCCCTGGGAGGCGGTCAAGGACGCGGGGTGGACGCCCCGGCTGCTCAGCCCGACATCGGGCGAGGTGCAGGCGTTCAACCATCTGGACAAGTCCAACACCTATCCGGTCGATGCCGAGGTGAAGGCGGAGTCCCCGGACGACTATGCGGCGCTGGTCCTGCCCGGTGGCGTCGCCAACCCCGATGCATTGCGCCAGGATCAGGATGCAGTGCGGTTCGTGCAGCAGATGATGGAGACGGGCAAACCGATCGCGGCCATCTGCCATGCGCCGTGGCTCCTCGCCGAGGCCGATGTGATCAGGGGACGCACCCTGACCTCCTATCCGAGCATCCGCACAGATCTGCGCAACGCCGGCGCCGAGGTGGTGGACGAGAAAGTCGTGATCGACAACAACCTCATCACCTCGCGCAACCCCGATGACCTGGAGGCTTTCAACGGAGCGCTCCTTGAGGCTCTCCATCACGGATCTGCGGGCTGACCGGGCTCGAAGGACCGGCCGACCGCCCTCAACGGAGAGGAACGCACCATGCCGCAGGACGCTTGGAGTGACAAACGAGAGCGGCAATACGAACACATCAAGGAGAGCCAGCTCGAGCGCGGCCAGGACGAAGAGGTCGCCCAGGAGATCGCCGCCCGCACCGTGAACAAGGAACGCGCGCGAGCCGGCGAGTCCGACCAGGCCAGCCGCACCTCGATCGAGGACATCTCCTCCGGGCGTCGGGGTGGGCTGCGCTCACACTCCGGTGCCCGGGGCCGCACGAAGGCCCAGCTCTATGAGGAGGCCAAGCGCAAGAACGTCGAAGGCCGCTCGAAGATGACCAAGGACGAACTTCTCAAGGCTCTCGATGATCACTGACGCCCGCACGGCACTCCACTGGCCGGCCAGGGCCGCCACCATGGCGCTGCGCCGCTATCGCGCGACCGGCGCGGACCTGCCCTTCGGTGATCCCCTGCCCTGGCACGGCGTGTCCATGGAGGGGTATTTCTGGCGCCTGACCGATCCCGCCACCGGCCGGGTCGTCATCGCGCTGACCGGCATCAACACGCCGGCCGACGGCCCTGCCTGGGCCACCGTCGGCATCGCCGCGGAACCGGAAGGCGTTCTCGAGACCGCCGAAATGGACGATGCCTGGGCGGATCCCGAACGAGTGGGGATCCGGGTCGGCGACCACGTGCTCGCCGGCGACCAACACGTCCGCATGGCGGTGGGCGAATCGTCGATCAATATCGCGATCAGTGCGGCGCGGCCGTGGCCGCACCGCTCGTTCGGTGGCTCGAGCATTTTCCAGATGGTGCCGGGACTGAACCAATATTGGCACCCCTGGCTCCTCGGTGGCCGGGCCGTGGGGACGGTCGTCCTGGACGGCGACCCCGTCGCCGTGAACGGCTGGCAGGTCTATGCCGAGAAGAACTGGGGCCGTGGCGGGTTCCCGGACGCCTGGTGGTGGGGTCAGGCCCAGGGGTTCGACGAACCGGACGCCTGCGTGGCCTTCGCGGGCGGACGCATCACTGCCGGGCCCGCACTGGCCGGTCGACGCTGGGCGACGGAAGTCACTGCCCTCGTGGTCGCGCTGCCGGGCGGCCGCGTCATTCGCCTCGGTGACCCGGTGGTCTCCCCCGTCACCACGACGGCACAACCCGGGTCCTGGACCTTGCGCGGGCGCTCTCCCCGCTGGCGGATCGAGGTCGACGCAGACGCCGAGCCCGACCAGTCGTTCGTGCTCCCGGTCCCGCTGGTCGAAGAACACCGCAACACCCCCGGAGATCTGGAGCATCTCACCGGTGATCTGCGGATCCGCGTCCTGGAGCGTGGCCGCGAGATCTGGTCCGGACACACCACGCTCGCGGCCCTGGAGATCGGTGGCCGGGACCTCGCGGAGGCCGAACTTCTCCGTCGCGGCGGCGATCCCCGACCCCGACGGAATCGTCACCAACCACCAGGACCCCACGAAGCAAGCCCTGACTCACCAGCACACACTGACACACCAGCACACACTGACACACCAGCACACACTGACTGAAGGGACGATCCCATGACCGACCACCAGAAAGTCGAACGCGACGCTGCCGCCATGGTCAACGACGAAGGCGGTTTCCCCGAACAGCAACAGCAGCCACCCGGCCTCACCGCGGAAATGACCCCGGTGCCCGATCACGGCGAGGAGTCGTGGGTGGGCAACAACCGCTTGGAGGGGCTGAAGGCCCTGATCACCGGTGGGGACTCGGGCATCGGTCGTGCCGTGGCGATCGCCTTCGCGCGGGAAGGGTGCGATGTCGCGATCAACTATCTCGAGGCGGAGCGGCCCGACGCCGAGGAGACGAAGCGCTGGGTCGAACAGGCGGGGCGGAAGTGTGTCCTGGTGCCCGCGGACCTGACCCAGGAAAGCGCTGCGCGGGGCATGGTCCATGACGCGACCGCCCAGCTCGGCGGCCTGGACATCCTCGTCAACAACGCCGGCTATCAATGGGCGCGCCGCGAGGAGGGCCTCGCGAGCGTCACGACCGAGCAGATGGACCGGGTGTTCAAGACCAACCTCTATGCCCTGTTCTGGGTCACCCAGGAGGCGATGTGCCACCTGCACTTCATCGAGAACATGCATCGACACTTCACCAACAGGATGGCTGTGAGCATGAACCGAGACGGTCTCGTCGCATTCGTTGACGCGCTCTGCCGAGGAGGCGAAGCCGACGTGTTCGGGCAGCAGCACTCGGAAGTGGCCGCACGGCAGCTGGGTGACCGCCTCAGAGAAGAAGCCATCCAACGCTTCAGCGAGAGCCGCGAACTCCTCGCAAGGGCCAAGCAGATCCTGAGCAGCTACTGCAGGGCTACCCTCCGCGAACAGGTCAACGACGCGATGGGCGCCGAAGTCCTCGGCGAGGTGTACGGCAGGCGGGCAGGGCTATACCTCTGGGGCGTCAGTTTCAGGAGTCTCCCTGCGGATCAGGCCGCCCACGGACGCGACTTCGTCGTCCACCTCGAACTCGGGCCGACCGCATGGGTGGCACTCAACAGGGGCCAGTGGAAGGCCGCTGGCATCGCTGACCCCGACTACACGCGGATTTTCATCTTGGCTGAGGGGAGCGACAAGGCTGTTCAGTCGGAAGTCTCGTTGAACGATCTCATCGAGGGACTCGCCACCGACGACTACCGACTCCGCGACGAGATCATCAGACTCCTCCTGTTGGCCACACCACCACCGGAGGCGGTCTAGACAAACGCCTCTCGCTCACACAATGCGTCTCTCCGTAGCCGGAAGTGACTTACCCCGACCGCTCGCGCAATGATCAACTGAGATGCTGGGAGGGCCGCCGCATCGAGTCAGTGGCGGGCGGTACGCCCTTCGGCGTCCCCATAACCACGCGATTCGCACGGTTGCAGACCATACCCCGTCGGTAGCTGACGCGTGGAGTTGTCGGCGGTCATGGATATCCTCGCCACGAGGGGAGAGGTGAAAGGCAAAGTGACCGACAAGGTGGACATCGACGTCCAGGAACGTGAAATCCGACGCCGCTGGCACGAGGCGCACATCAAACGGTTCGACGCCGAGGCAGACCAGAGCGGCGATTCTTGGCGTGAGCGGAACATCACCCCTCATGCGGAAGAAGCGCGTCCGTTCCTTGAGGCGCTGCGCCGGACTCGAGACCTGAGCGCCTTCCAGGCCGGCACTGACAGGTGGGTTCGGAGTTTCGCCTCGGGCTACGCCGGCACTGCCGGGCAGATGATCATCAACCAGATCAACAAGATCTCGCCCGATCCGGACCAAGCCGTCACTGTCCTCCTCGACGCGCTCTCGACTCCGGTCGACCTCGCCGACGCAGTTCGCAAGATCCGACTCCTTGCCGATCATCTGCAGCGAATACGGGTGGGAGCCCATCCAAGTCCCAAGCGTGCGCCTTTCGTGGCGTCCTACTACTGGGGGCTTGAGGACGCGAAGGCATGGCCAGTGGCGTGGCCCAAGTCGACCGACTACATGGACTACTGCACTGGAGCCTCGGAGTACGACGACCAAGGCGACCGCTATTTCGAGTTGTATCGCTATGCGATGGGGCTCGATGGTGACCCCTTGCGCTTCGAGCAGGTCGCCGCATGGTGGGCGGACGAACGGCCGGTCATCGTCGACGAGGTTCTCTGCGACCGTGTGGCGCTGCGTGAAGGTGCGAGAGAACGGGGTGACGACCCCGAGTTGTACCGGGCAAACGCGCGCGCTCTGGTGGCGGTGGCGCACCACATCGGCGCGTCGCTGGAAACCGAGGTGGCTGAGGCGACTGGTCGGACGCTGAAGTGGCACAAGCCGGCGTTGATGTGGGACGGCGTCTGGCCGCGCGGAGATCTTTGGGTGGACTGGCGAGTGCCCGGTACGTACGGCCTGTCGGTGCGCGCGTGGTTGAACCGACACGGGCTCGCGATCGGACTGCGTCCCTACCCGGATGGCGATGCCGGTGCCACCGAACGAGCGGTCGAAGTCATTGAGAGTCACCAACTGACCGGGTACGAGGTTCTAGCCGGCGGCGGCTCGCGACTCGGCAAGGATGTCGGATTCATCGGTGGCGGCTCGGGCGAGGTGATCTATGCGCGCTGGTTCGAGCGTGACGCCCTCCGGTCGCTGGACGTCAGGGCGGAGGTGCTCCAGTCCGCGCGCGAGGTGGCCCCGCTGATCGCTGAGCTAACAGGCGATTCTGCGATGCGTCAGGACGAGGATGAGCTGGCTGCCATCGTTCAGGAGTTCAAGAACGCGACCGGGTACCCAACCCCGGGTCACGAGCAGGACCAGGCCGACCGTCGGGACTTCGCCAAGCTCCTCGATCCCGACGAGTTGGCCATCGTCGACCGGGCCGACCTACGTCGCATCTGGAACACGGGCCGCTATGGCGGAACCGGGCCGATGTCGATCCTCAACACGAGCCTGCGAGACGCCGACGAAGCCGAATACCGCCGGATCCTCAAGACGTTCTCCTACCTCTGCTGGGGCCAAGACGCGCCCGCGACCCGGATCAACCGCGTCCTCGAAGAGGAGGCGCTGCGCGTGAAGGGGTTCGGCGAGTCGGTCATCATGAAGATGCTGGCCATCACCCATCCCGAGCAGTTCATCACCGTGTACCCGTACACGGGACCGAAGGGAAAGCTGAGGATGCTCAAGCTCCTCGGCATCGCCACGCCGACAGCATCCACGCGCGGAGAGCTCCAGGTCGCGTCGAACGACGCACTGCGCGCACGGCTCGATCGCTACTTTCCCGGGGACGCACTGGGTGTCGGCGCCTTCCTCTACTGGTATGCAGAGCGCGACGAAGAGCCGCCGACCGAAACGGTGAGCGATCCACTCGATGACCTGGCCGAGAAGCTTCTCGTCGACCGCGCCTTCATCGACGATGTCGTGGCGCTGCTGGAGGACAAGAGGCAGGTCGTCTTCTACGGCCCGCCTGGAACGGGGAAGACCTACTTCGCCCGCAAACTGGCGGAGGCGCTGGTGCCTGCTGCCGAACGCCGCCCGGTCGTCCAATTCCACCCGTCCACGTCCTATGAGGACTTCTTCGAGGGATACCGGCCGGAGACCGACGCCGACGGCGTCATGACGTACCGCTTGCAGCGAGGACCACTCGCGGAGCTTGCGGCTCGCGCCAGTGACGCACCGGGTCGCCGTCACGTGATGATCATCGATGAGATCAATCGGGCGAACCTGCCGAAAGTGCTCGGCGAGCTGCTGTTCCTCTTTGAGTACCGCAACACCCCGGTGCGCACCCTGTACCGCCCGGATGACCCGTTCGAGCTGCCCAAGGACATCTGGTTCATCGGCACAATGAACACGGCCGACCGCTCAATCGCGCTGGTCGACGCAGCTCTGCGGCGACGGTTCCACTTCGTTCCGTTCTTCCCGAACCATGGCCCCATGGCCGGGCTTCTCGATCGCTGGCTCGAAGATCGGGGTGAGCCAGGATGGGTGGGTGAGCTGGTGGCCCAGGTCAATGACGAGCTGGAGCAGGAGCTCGGCGGGCCTCACCTGCAGCTCGGCCCCAGCCATTTCATGAAGCACGACCTCGACCGCGAGGCGCTTCGCCGCATCTGGGAGTACGACATCGAGCCCTTCATCGAGGACCAGTTCTTCGGCGACGCAGCCCGCATCGACCGATTTCGATTCACCCAGGTCTGGGCACGCTTCAGTGACCTTGCTCCAGAGTCGATCAGCGAGGAACCAGCCGGCGACGAGGCCGAAGGCTGAGGACCGTGCCTGTCCTCTGGGAGTATGGCTCAATCGACCTGGACCTGACTCGCAGCCAGGCCGAGGCCATCCAGCGAACAGGCTTCGTCGACGTTAGTCCCGCTCCGGCAGAGCGTTGGCGCGTCACGGCATCGTCGTACATCGGCTCACTCGTAGTGGACGGCGTCGAACTGCTGGTCCGGCCCAAGATCAACCCGGAGAACCTGTTCCTGCTCCTAGAGCCCGGTCTGCCGCCCAGCGCCTGGCGAAAGGAAGCCTTCGACTACGACATCAGCTCCGACCTGCTGCCATCGGTCATCGCCTTCTTCGCCAGGACAGTCGAGACCACCCTCGGGCGGGGGGTGCTGCGGTCATATCTGGGTCGCGAAGACTCGCTGGTCGCCCCGCGCGGCCGACTGGACGTCGTCGGGCAGTTCAAGCGCGCGGGCGTCCTGACCCCCGTGGCCTGTACGTACCAAGAGTTCACCGAGGACGTCATTGAGAACAGAGTGCTGCGAGCCGCCATCCGACTAGCACTGAGCATCCCTCGGGTGGACTCACGCGAGCGTCAGAGACTCATGCGGCAGCTCGTTGCCCTCGAGGGAGTGGCCGACACGGATGTCCGACCCGAGACCATCGACGCCATCCAGATAACCCGACTCAACCAGCACTATGCACCGGCACTGGGACTTGCCCGCCTGGTGCTCGCCAACCTCACCCTGACCGACATCCCAGGGGCGACCTCCGCGTCGTCGTTCATGGTGAACATGAACGACCTGTTCCAACGGTTCGTGACGGAGCGCCTGCGACGAGAGCTCCGCGGCAGGCTCGACGTCATCGATGAGCCGACCGTGCATCTGGGAATCGGGAGACAAGTGGCAATGCAGCCGGACCTGGTGTTCCGAGACCCAGTCGGAAGTATCCGATACGTGGGCGACATCAAGTACAAGCTGGCTGCCGATAGTCGCGGTCGAAGCGGCGACTACTACCAGCTGCTGGCGTACACAACCGCGATGGACCTGCCCGAAGGAATGCTGATCTACTGCAGGCGCCCGGACGACACCAACCAGAGCACCATGACGGTGAGAAACGCCGGCAAGAAACTCGTACTTCGATCCCTCGACCTGAGCCTCGGTCCGCCGGCGTGG
>LSQX01166950.1_pt1 | contig 41198 bp, 25 predicted proteins | sample 654561 | NCBI WGS metagenome assembly LSQX01 (sample SAMN04489861, study PRJNA283612) | anaerobic digester metagenome | isolation source: 4 biogas reactors fed with cattle manure at either 37C or 55C with and... | place: Denmark: Kongens Lyngby | collected 2014 | reverse complement strand
GGAGGATTTGATAATAAGAAATAGAATAATAATATGAGGACTATGCAAACGTTTGCATAGGTGATGATAGAATTGGAGGTTTATTTATGGGAAAACATGAGAGATTTCGATTGTTGGATTTGGATGAATTACAGGAAAAAATCAGCAAGCTGGGGCTTGAAATACCCCTGTCGGATAATCTTGGGCTTCTAGCCCGACCGGTTAAGGTGGCTGAAAAAACCATTCCCAATGCCTTGTCGGTGCATCCGATGGAAGGCTGTGATGGTACCGTAGATGGTGAGCCGGATGAGCTGACCTATAGGCGTTACAGAAGATTTGCATCAGGCGGTGCCGGCCTCCTATGGCTTGAAGCCACTGCAGTGGTGCATGAGGGAAGGGCTAACCCCCTGCAGCTATACCTTTGCCGAAAAAACAAGGATGCATTTGGAAAGCTGTTTGACACCATAGTTGAGACGGCAAGAGCCGAATTCGGTTCCAATCACGGGGTTTATACCGTTGTACAGCTTACCCATTCAGGCAGATATAGCAAGCCCGAGGGGAAGCCAGCACCCATTATTGCAACCAGGAATCCCTATTTGGGCAGAAATCTACCGGAAGACTATCCGGTAATCGATGATGAACAGCTGGAGCGGCTGGAGGATTGTTTTGTTGAGGCGGCGGTATTGGCTGGTGAGATAGGTTTTGATGCCGTGGATATAAAAGCCTGTCACGGCTATTTAAACTCCGAACTGCTATCAGCATACACGCGGGATGGAAAATACGGGGGAGGTTTTGAGAACAGAACCAGATTTCTGCTTAACATAGTTGATAAGATCAGGGATCGCTTAGGAGATGCAATAGACATTACGCTCAGGCTCAATGCATATGATGCCGTACCATATCCCTACGGATGGGGGGTGGACCGGGCTGATTACAGAAAAGCTGATTTATCCGAACCGATTAAGCTGCTCAGGATGCTTAGAGACAGGGGGATAAAGATGGTTAATATCAGCTGCGGCAATCCTTATTACAACCCTCACGTGGGACGGCCGTATGATACAGGTCCGTATATACCTCCCGAACATCCTCTGGAAGGGGTAGCAAGGATGCTGAATATCACTAAGACAATACAGCAAAGCGTGCCCGATATGGTTGTTATAGCAACGGGTTTGAGCTGGCTCCGGCAGCTATCGCCTTTTGTAGCGGCGGGAGGAATTGAAAAAGAATGGTTCGGGCTCGCCGGATATGGCCGCCAAGCCTTTGCCTATCCCCAGTTTGCCAGGGATATAGTTGAAAACGGAGCTCTGGATGCGAGGAAGTGCTGTATTGCCTGCGGAAAGTGTTCCGAGATAATGAGGGATGGAGGCAGGACGGGCTGCGTTATAAGGGATGCAGAAGTATATGCTTCCATATATAGAGCCGGAAGGGAAGGCAAGCCACCAATACAAAGCAACCGGGTGGCCGAACATGTATAGGGTGGAGAAAATAGTTTGAAGGAGCGGAAATATGACCCGGCTCGTAAAATTCGATAAAAAAGCTTTGAAGGATTAAAGGGTGAAAAAGGAAAACCAAGGGAAAGGATGTGTTGGTGTGAAATATTATGATTGTGATGTACTGGTGGTAGGAGGAGGCGGAGCGGCGCTGAGAGCTGCTACTGCTGCCAAGGAATTGGAGCCGGAGTGCAAGGTTTTTGTGGTCACCAAGGGTAAGCTGGGCACCACCGGAACAACGGCCAATTCATGCTCGGACAGGATGGCCTTTCATGCCACCCTCCCCCATACCGAACCCGGCGGGGAAGATGCATGGAAGTATCACGCCGATGATATTTACTTGCTTGGCGGGCGGGTATCGGATTATGATCTTGCGGCTATATTGGCCAAAAACTCATATGCCGCATTTGAATATCTGGATGCATTGGGAGTGCCCTTTGTTAAAAAGGACGGCAAAGCCCATCAGTTCGTTACCGACGGCTCAGAGTATGCGAGAGCCTGCTATACCGGTCCTAAAACGGCCATTCACATAGAAGAAGCCCTTGTTAGGAAGGTAAGGGAACTGGATATCAAGGTTATAGAAAACAGCATGATAGTCAGCTTGCAGGTTGAAGATGGGCAAATAACCGGCGCTATTGGAGTCAATGAAGATGAGGAAATGATGTTCTTTAGTACTCCTTCTGTTGTGCTTGGCACGGGAGGCGGGGGCGAGGTTTTTTCACAGCATGTGTATCCACCCGGAGCATCCGGCGATGGCTATGCCCTTGCCCTTAAAGCAGGAGCATCCCTTGTGAATATGGAGTTTATACAGATCGGCATAGCATCGGTGAAGACCAAGCTGAACTGTTCGGGCAGCTTTATGCGTGCCGTACCTAGGTTTATCAATGAAGATGGGGAAGAGTTTTTGGTACGGTATTTTCCTGAAGGAACATCTCTGGCATATGTTTATAACATTGTATTTGAGAAGGGGGCCAGCTGGCCGGTTTCCTGCGAGCATCCTTCCAGCCAGATAGACATAGCCGTTTTTAAGGAAACAATGAGGGACAAGCGGGTTTACCTGGACTTCTCAAAAAATCCCAGGGGCTTTTTCTTTAACCTGCTTAAAGCCGAAAACCGGGATAGATATGTTAGCGAGATAAATAACCCCATATCCGATGAACAGCGAAATTCCAGTCCTTTGGCCCGGTTAAGGGAAATAAACCCGGATTCCATCCAATGGCTAAAGGACAACGGGATTAATCTGGAAAAGGGTGAAATGATAGAGATTGCAGAATCAGCACAGCATTTCCAGGGTGGTGTAAAGATACGGGATAAGGGTGATACCGATATAAAAGGTTTGTTTGCTGCCGGAGAGTGTGCCGGCGGGCAGCATGGTGCAAACCGCCCCGGCGGGAATGCACTTCTGGATTGCCAGGTGTTCGGTAAAATTGCCGGGGAGGCGGCGGTATACCATGCCAGAAGCAGGAAGGCAGCAGGCTGGTCCGCTAAGATTCAGCCATGCGATGGCTTAAAACAGGAATGTATCCCTGCAGCTCAGGATGAGACATCGGGCAAACCCAGAATTTCCGCTGCCGAACTTAGGCGTGAAATTCAGAGCATTATGGGACGCTATGCTTCCATAGTGCGTACTGAGGAAGGGCTGGCCAAAGCATGGAAGAGCCTGGAGCAACTGGGCAAATACCATGTGGACAGGGCAGGTTTGAATATTATTGAATATTACGAATGTCTAAATCTTCCCTTGGTAGCAAAGGCAATTGTCAAGGCCTGCATGCAGCGGCCCGAAAGCAGGGGGCCCCATCTGTATTTTGAATCCGAAGAGGATTTAAGGCCGGCGGGCGGAAACCCCGACTACGAAAAATACTTTGTCATTCGTTATATGGACGGAGGATTCAATGTACAAGCCCGGACACCCGTTCGCCCGCAGGAAAGTAAGGGGGCAGAGGTTTGATTACAATAAAGGATGTGGCAAAAAGAGCGGGTGTATCCGCCAGCACCGTTTCCCGTGCCCTAAGCGGAAAGGTTCCTGTAGACAGAGAGACAAGGGATAGGGTTATGGAGGCCGTGCGTGCTCTCAACTATCGGCCGAATGTATTGGCAAAGGGCTTAAAGGAAGGCAGAACCAACACCATCGGGCTTATTATTCCCAACATATGTAATCCCATATTCCCGGCGGTTGCCCGGGGAGTGGAGGATGTGGCCAGGGAAAATGGTTTTACCGTGGTGCTGTGCAATACCGATGAGGATATGGATATGGAAAGAAGTTATGTGGAAAAGTTGCAAAATCGATGGGTTGACGGACTGATATTTGCTACAGCCAGGGAGGAGAGCGAGCATATATTAAAACTAAAGCAACAGGCTTTTCCGGTGGTGCTGGTGGCAAGACATATGGGGGCGGCGGTTGATGCGGTTGTTGTGGATAATTATAGCTCATCCGTTGAAGCCGTTGATTATCTGATAAAAACCGGTCATAAAAAGATCTGTATCGTTGTTGGAGATCGGGATTTGATGCTATACAGAGAGCGATTTGAAGGGTACAGGCATGCCTTGGAATCGGCCGGTCTTCCCCTTTACCACGCAATGGTGCTGGATGTATCGGGCAGGGATGATAACGGCTATGATGCGATTAAAAGCATGCTTGAAAGGGGTATAATCCCGGATGCGATTTTTGCTACCAGCGATCCCAGAGCAATTGGGGCTATACGGGCCATCAAGGATTGCGGTCTTAGGGTTCCGGATGACATATCCGTAATAGGGTTTGATGATCTGGATATCAGCTTGTATATCGATCCGCCTCTGACTACCGTTTCCCAGCCTTTATATGAAATGGGCAGGGAAGCAGCCCGGAAGCTTATAAACTTGATCAACGGGGACAAAGATGAAAAGCCTCAAATTACGATTATGGAGACAAGGCTTGTTAAAAGAAAATCCGTTAAACAACGATTATAACAGAAAAGATGAATATATGAAAGGTGATGTATATTATGAAGAGCAGGGCAATGGTTTTAACAAATTTTAACCGTCCCCTTGAGCTTAGGGAGTTTCCCGTTTCAAGGCTTGAAGAGGGCCAGGTATTGGTTAAAATCAGGGCAGCCGGCATTTGTGGTTCCGATGTTCACATGTGGAAGGGTGAAGACCCCAGGACTCCTCTTCCAATTATACTGGGCCATGAGGGTGTGGGAAGGGTAGTCGATATAAAAGGCAAGCGATATACGGTAGATGGGAAGCAGATCAAAGAGGGTGATTTCATTCTGTGGAACCGTGGGATTAGTTGTAACATGTGTTATTATTGCAAGGTTTTGAGGGAACCTTCCCTGTGCCGGAACAGAAAGGTATACGGTATCAATATGTCGTGCAGCGAGCCCCCTTATTTAAACGGTTGTTACTCCGAATACATCCTTTTAACCGCCGATACCGATATATTTAAGATACCGGAGGATATTGATGCTGCTGTAATGGTTTCTTCTTCATGTTCGGGAGCTACAATAGCCCATGGTTTTGATATGATTAATCTGAAGGTGGGGGACACGGTGGTCGTTCAGGGTCCGGGTCCTCTGGGGGTTTACGCAGTGGCCTTTGCCAAAAAGCTTGGTGCCTCCGAGGTGGTGGTTATAGGAGGTTCTCCTTCACGGCTTGATATATGTAGAGAAATGGGGGCTATAACACTGAACCGCCATGATACCACAGTTGAAGAAAGAAGGGAGTTCATCATGGAAATGACCGGAGGCAGGGGAGCCGATGTTGTGGTTGAAGCGGTGGGTTCTAAAGGTGCTGTAGAAGAAGGGATCAAGCTTTTAAGACCAAATGGGGTTTATCTTTCAACAGGCTTTGCCCAGCCTGCGGGCTTGGAACAGATTGATTTTTACCTGGATGTGGTAAGCAAGAATATTTGCATTCAGGGAGTGTGGGTAAGCGATACCAGGCATACCTGGCAGGTTATTAACCTTGTGCTGGATAAGCCGGATGCATTCAGCAAAATGATTACACACCGCTTCAGACTGGATGAAGCCAACGATGCCTTGGCGGTTATGGCCAATCGCCAGGCGCTGAAAGCTGTCATTGAAATGCAGTAAATTTTGACTTTTCCAACCTTTGCATGTATTCGCAGGAAAGGATCCGTGAATAATTAATTATAGCAGATGTCGGGACAACTTACATGCAAAGGAGAGTTGGGATGTCAAACATAGAAGAGCTTATGCAGCATGCCAGAGAAACGGCAAAAAATCACAGGTTGAGAAAAGGAGCAGTATTATCCCGCCATATATTTCCCGGGATCGATGAGGATATTGAAATTCTGTTAGAAGCATATAAAACCACAAATGAAGTGGTGAAGGCAAAGGGTTATATCGTTCCTGCTGCTGAATGGCTGCTGGATAACTTCTATATGGTTGAAGAACATATAAAGGAGATCCAGCATAGTTTCAGCCAAAAATATTATAAGGACCTTCCCATTCTGGAAACCGGAAGGCATAGGGGATTGCCGAGGGTATACGGCATTATTGAAGAAATGCTGTCATATACAGACGCCAGGCTGGATGACGAGCAAATAAAGGCATTCATATCCGAATACCAGTCGATAACTCCTCTGACCACCCGTGAGCTCTGGGTTGTCCCTATTATGATAAGAATTGCACTTATAAAGAAGATACGTGATATTGCATTGCATATAGTGGAATCCCAGAACCACAAAAAGGAGGCGGAAAAATGGGCTGAGCGGCTGCTGAACATCCTGGAGGATTCGGAGCAGGATATTCAGCAGCTTATCAGGGAACACGACGCTGCCATTGACGCAATGGTGCCTGCCTATGCCGAGCGTTTGCTTCAATGCCTTCGGGAGCATGGCAGAGATGCCGCTCCCATTATTCGTTGGGTGGATGGAAAGCTGGCGCTTCAGGGAACAAATGCCGATGAGATAATACAGCTGGAACACCAGCAGCAGGCGGCATATAAGGTTTCCATAGGCAATGCTATTACATCCTTGCGGTTTTTATCCGGCCTTAAGTGGGAGGAGCTGTTTGAAGAGCTAAGCGTTGTCGAACGGATATTAAACCAAGATCCCCAGGGAATCTATCCCAGGATGGAATTCGCATCCCGTAACTATTATCGCCGTCAGATCGAAAGGCTGGCTAGTGAAGCAAATATAAGCGAATGCGAGGTTGCGCAGGCTGCTGTAGAGTGTGCCAGAGAGTTTGGTGACAATCCTCGTAGCGAGGCCCGGCACAGGCATGTGGGTTATTATATCATTGGAGAGGGGAGGAAACAGCTTGAAATAAGGCTGAATATCAGGAAGGGTTTAAGAGCAAAGCTTAAGCAACAAGCAATGGATCATCCTTATGTAACCTATTTTGGTGGTGGCTTGTTGATTGCCGTTGTGCTGCTCGCATTTTGTTATACTATTATACATAAAACCACTGGACTGACCGGAATGGCAGATATTTTGATGGTCGGTTTTGTTGCCCTTATTCCCATTGTCAGCCTGGCTACAGGTTTGCTGAACCGGTTTGTTACGCGACTGTTTTCTCCTTCCCATCTTCCCAAGCTGGAATTAAAGGATGGTATTCCTTCCGAACTTCGTACCATAGTTATAATTCCCACTCTATTGTCCAGTGAGAAAAGGGTAAGAGAACTGGTTGAGCAGATGGAAGTTTTCTATCTTGCCAATCAGGAGGACAACCTGCATTTTGCCCTTGTGGGTGATTTTAAGGATTCACCCAACCAACATGAGCCTGAGGACGAACGGATCGTTGAGACGGCTGTAAAGGCCATTGAGGACCTGAATTCCCGTTACAGCAGCGACCGAAAGGACATCTTTTTCTACTTCCATCGGTACCGCCAGTGGAACCCGAGGCAGAAGTCCTGGATGGGTTGGGAGAGAAAAAGAGGTGCCATACTGGAATTTAATCGCCTTCTTAAGGGCAGGGATGATACGAGTTATTATGTAAAAGTAGGGGATCTGTCGGTACTTAGCTCCGTCAGGTTTGTTATTACCATTGACGCTGATACCCAATTGCCCAGGGATACTGCAAAAAGGCTGATAGGGACGTTGGCCCACCCTCTCAACCGTCCCTCTTTGGACCCTTTTTCAACCAGGGTTGAAGAGGGTTACGGGCTGCTTCAGCCCAGAATAGGAGTGGCTGTGGATAGTGCCAATCGTTCCTTTTTTGCACTGACCTTTTCCGGGCAAAGCGGTATCGATCCGTATACCACTGCGGTTTCGGATGTTTACCAGGACCTGTTTGGAGAAGGAATATTTACCGGCAAGGGAATTTACGATCTGGATGCATTCCACAGGGTGCTGGATGAGGCCATTCCCGATAATTCAATATTGAGCCACGACTTGCTTGAAGGTTCTTATGTCAGAGCCGGGCTGGTTACCGATATCGAACTTGTTGACGGCTACCCCTCAAACTATGTGGCATACGCCATGAGGCTGCACAGATGGGTTCGGGGTGATTGGCAGCTTATTCCATGGCTGTGTTCCCATGTGAAAAATACTAAGGGGAAAAGAGTTACCAACCCGATTAAAGCCATATCTAAGTGGATGATAATTGATAATATGAGGCGCAGCTTGTTGCCGCCTTCCATATTTTTGGTGTTGATGCTGGGAATGACGGTATTGCCCGGACCGGTTTGGTTATGGATCGGGCTGGCCTTCTTTACCCTTTCATTTCCCCTTGTCATGGATGTGGTGGGTAATTTTCTGGCTGCCGGCAGGAGGGAATATGCAGCCGCGAAAATTTCCGATATGCTTTTTGAAGCCAAAAACCTATGGTGGCAGATAGTCCTGTCCTTTGTCTTTCTTGCACACCAGGCATATCTGATGGTTGACGCAGTTATACGCACACTTTTCAGGGTGCTGTTCACCCAAAAGAATATGCTGGAATGGGTGACAGCCGCCGATGCCGAAAGGGGTTTCCGGGGAATCCTTTCCGATTTCTGGCGAAAGATGCGTTCTGCCGTAATAATAGCTGTTTTGTTCCTGGTTTGGGTTGCATATTTTAATCCTTATTACCGGCTTCCGGCTGCCATATTTGCATTGATATGGGCTTTTTCCCCGTATATTGCGTATCACATCAGTATGCCCAAGAAAAGGCAGCTTCCGGATTTATCTCAGGAACAGATATTAAAGCTTAGATTTATTGCCAGGAAGACCTGGCGGTATTTTGAAGATTTTGTAGGTTCTGTTGATAATTGGTTGCCACCTGACAATCACCAGGAAGAACCGCCGGTTGGGACGGCTCACAGGACTTCACCTACCAATATAGGCTTGTATCTGACATCGGTTCTGGCAGCCCGGGATCTTGGCTATATAGGGACGCTGGAAGCCGTTGAGCGTTTCGAACGTACCATTGCAACAATGGAAAGGATGGAACGGTATAAAGGACATTTCTATAACTGGTACAACACCTGCACCCTGCAGCCCTGTAAGCCCCGGCTGATTTCCTCGGTGGACAGCGGCAATCTTGTGGGTTATTTGATCGTGATAAAGCAGGGAATAAATGATCTTTTGACACGACCAATGGTTGGAAGGGAAATGCTGCTGGGGCTCAGGGACACCTGCGCGGTATACAAAAACGGGACACCCAGGGAGAAACAGCTGGAAAAAATGATTTCCATGCTGCTCGACAAAGATCGAATGGGACTTATTGAATGGAACAATATTCTGCAATATGCAAAAAACAACATGAAAAGCGCGGACAGGAATATACTGCCTTTTATCAGAGAGATTGAAGAGCTGATACCCTGGCTGACGCTGCTTGTTGGTATGCCTGGAGAATTGAGAGGTCAAAACGGCAACGGTTCGGAAGCGGCAGCCAAGCTGAATAACCTGATAGATAAGCTTGACGGCTCATTTTCAATAAAATGGATGCTTGACAACTATTCCTATATTTTAGATGTTTTATCGGAGGTCATGATAGCTTTCCGCCAAAAGCGGAATTCGGGTATGAATCATAAAAGGATAATGGAATGGCTGAAAGAGTTTGAACTGGCTATAGCAAAGTCCCATGCGTCCATCAAAGCTTTTGCCAATCGCTGCAGTCAGCTGAATTCCCGTATTGAAAGGCTTATCCGCGAAACCGATTTCAAGGCTGTATACGATTCGAAGATGGAACTTTTTTCCGTGGGATACGATATTGAGCGGGATAGGCTGATAAAGAGCTATTATGATCTGCTGGCCTCCGAAGCCAGGCAGGCAAGTTTTGTTGCCATTGCAAAAGGGGATATCCCGCAGAAGCACTGGTTCCGGCTGGGCAGGGCATTGACCATGGTGGAGGATTTGAAGGTGCTCCTTTCCTGGAGTGGCACAATGTTCGAATATATGATGCCGCTTCTGATTATGAAGAATTATGAGTATACCCTCCTGGATGAGACGTATACGGCTGTGGTTGCTGCTCAGATGCAGTATGGAGAGCAACGGCGTGTTCCCTGGGGGGTATCCGAATCCGGCTTTTATGCATTCGATCTGCATTTAAACTATCAATATAAAGCCTTCGGGGTTCCCAAACTGGGATTAAAACGGGGTTTGGTAAACGATATGGTGGTGGCACCCTATGCCACCGCACTGGCGTTGCCCGTCAATCCGGCAGCAGCGGTTAAGAATCTGGAAATGCTCATTGCCGAAGGTGCCGATGGCGAATACGGCTTATATGAGGCAATTGACTATACCCCGGAACGCCTGCCGCAGAAAAAAAGACGGATGCTGGTAAAGAGCTTTATGGCTCATCATCAGGGCATGATTTTGCTGGCCCTTAACAACTTTTTAAATGATAATATTATGCAGAACAGATTCCATTCTGCACCTATGGTGAAGGCTACCGAACTGCTCCTGCAGGAGAGAACCCCGAAGAAGGAAATATTCCTGAAGGAACACACCGAAAAGGTAATGGATGTTGATACCGAAAAAGTGAGGTATCATCAAATACGTCCCAGAAGGCGTTTTTCAACTCCCAATACCGATGTGCCGGAAGTACATCTGCTATCCAATGGAAACTATTCTGCCATGCTTACCAACAGTGGTGGAGGGTTCAGCCAGGTTCACGGCACCATCATTAACCGATGGAGGGAGGACTTTACCCGTGAGGATCACGGCATGTTTTTCTATATAAAAAATTTAAACTCGAATGAGTTTTGGTCGGCCACCTATAACCCAACAAAAGTTGTTCCCAGCGATTACCGTGTGGTTTTTGAGCCGGATCATGCCGTTTATTTAAGAAGGGACGGTAACATAGAAACTCTTACCGAGGTGGCGGTATCCACCGAGCATAATGCTGAGGTGCGGCGGGTCAGCCTTACAAACCATAGCCAGCACGGGCGGGTTCTTGAGGTAACCAGCTATTTTGAACCGGTACTGTCTTCATTGGCCGATGATATGGCTCACCGCGCCTTCAACAACCTTTTTGTGGAGACCGAGTTTATCCCTGATTACAGTGCTTTGCTGGTTAAGCGGAGGCCCAGACGGGTGCAGCAAAAACCCATATGGCTTGTGCATACCTATGTCCTGGAAGGAGAAGCCATTGGAGAGCCTCAGTATGAGACCGACCGAAGCCGTTTTATCGGCAGGGGCAGGACTCTGGAATTTCCGCAGGTTATGGAAGCAGAACACCCACTTTCCAATACGGTGGGGGTTGTGCTGGATCCCATCGTCAGCTTACGGCAGAGGATAGCCATTCCCCCCGGAAAAACAGCCAGGCTTTCCTTCGTGGTTGGCGTGGCGGAAAGCAGGGAAGCCGCCATTGCTTTGGCCAGAGAATACAGAAATGCCACCGTAACCTCCAGAGTGTTTGAGCTGGCGTGGACCCACAGTCAAGTTGAGATGCGTTATCTAAATATAGCGGCGGGACAGATCAATTTGTACCAGCGGTTGGCCAGTCATATAATCTATTCAACCCCGCTGCAAAGAAATAAAGAGGAGTTTATCAGGCAGAACCGGAAGGGGCAGTCAGCTCTATGGGCTTATGGGATTTCGGGAGATCTTCCCATTGTGCTTGTTGAGGTGAGCAGGATCGAACATATGGAGCTTGTTAAGCAGGTACTGACTGCCCATGAATACTGGCGTCTAAAAGGGCTTAATGCGGATCTGGTGCTGTTGAACGAATATGGCAGCAGCTATGAACAGCCGGTACAGGAACGGCTTCAGGATTTGGTAATGGTAAGCCATGCCAGAGATCTGCAAAACAGGCCGGGAGGGGTATATATATTGCAGGGCAGCCTCATGTCCGACGAGGACAAAACTCTTTTAAAAGCGGTTGCTCGATTGGTTTTGGTTGGCGACGCAGGAAGCATAGCCTCCCAGCTTAAATCTGACGAGCCAAAGGAAGCCCTGCCACCTCCTGTTACTGTTACGGTCCAGCCCATAGCCGAACAGCATACGCTAAACACCGAAGAAGACGATGAACTTGTGTTTTTTAACGGTATAGGTGGATTTACCCGGGATGGACGGGAATATGTCATTAAAATAGATTACGAGAATGCTACTCCTGTGCCTTGGAGCAACATCATTTCAAATCCCAGGTTTGGATTTTTGATCACCGAATCGGGAGGAGGATATACATGGAGCGGAAACAGCCGGCAGAACAAGCTGACCCCGTGGTCCAATGATCCGGTGACCGATCCCCAGGGTGAAGTGATGTATATCAGGGATGAGGATACCGGAGAATTCTGGAGTATAACCCCTCTGCCCATCAAGGGACCGCATTCCTATAAGGTTCGCCACGGGCAGGGTTATACTATATTTACCCACACCAGTCATGGACTGTCGCAAAGCCTTGAGATGTTCGTACCATTGCAAGATCCGGTAAAGATATCCCGCGTTGTCATCAGAAATGAATCCAAGTGGAGTAAAAGACTTACTCTGACTTATTATGTGGAATGGGTACTGGGAGTTCAACGTGAAGACGGAAGCCGATTTATTGTCACCGGAATGGATCCTCAAACGGGAACTCTGCTGGCCAGAAACAATTATAATGAGGACTATCCTAACAGAGTTGCTTTTATGCATGTTAATCTTCCCATAGCGTCATATACCGGAGACAGAACCGAATTTATAGGCCGGAACGGTACCCTGAATAGACCAGCAGCTCTTGGCCGAATAGGTCTCTCGGGAAGGGTGGGGGCGGGATACGATCCCTGCGGTGCTGTGCAGGTAAGAATTGATATAGAGCCTGGTGAACAAAAGGAAATAATCTGTCTGCTGGGCCAGGGAGATGGAATTGAAAATGTGCGTGAGCTAATCCGTTCATATAGCGATGCCGCTAAAGCAGGGGAAGCGTTGAGGGCGGTCAAAAAATTCTGGGACAGGACCCTTGAAGTCGTACAGGTCAGCACTCCAGATCCTTCCATGGATCTGCTGCTTAACAGATGGTTGATATATCAGGCGCTGGCATGCAGGATGTGGGCCAGAACCAGCTTTTATCAGGCAGGAGGTGCTTATGGCTTTAGGGATCAGCTTCAGGATTCCATGGCATTGGTTTACAGCCTGCCGGAACTTGTAAGGCAGCATATTATTGAAGCCAGTGCACATCAGTTCATTGAGGGAGATGTGCAGCACTGGTGGCACATGCCTTATAAGGGGGTTCGCACCCGAATGTCCGATGACCTGTTGTTTTTGCCCTTTGTGGTGGCAGATTATATCCGGATTACCGGCGATTGGAGCGTGTTGGATGAAGAGGTCTATTTCCTCGAAGATGAGCCATTGGCACCTCATGAGATGGAGCGCTACAGCGTACCGCACATCTCAGAGAGCAAGGCTTCCGTCTATGAACACTGCATACGGGCAATAGAACGCGCGTGTCAGTTCGGCCCCCATGGCTTGCCGCTCATAGGTACGGGGGACTGGAACGACGGTATGGACAATATAGGCAAAGAAGGCAGAGGCGAAAGCGTGTGGCTGGGCTGGTTCCTGTACACAACATTGCAACGCTTTATACCCATATGTGTAGCAAGAGGTGATGATAGTGCTGAAAGATACAGAGACACGGCCTGCGGTATCCTTGAAGCCATTGAAAAGCATGGATGGGATGGAGGATGGTACAGGAGGGCTTACTTCGATAACGGAACGCCCCTGGGTTCGGAGCAAAATGACGAGTGTCAGATAGATTCGATATCCCAATCCTGGGCGGTCATATCGGAGGCTGCAAACCCCAACCGGGTTCGCGAGGCCATGAGGGCTTTGGAGCATTATCTGATTAGTCGTGAAGACGGCATTATTCGACTGTTTACCCCGCCGTTTGATAAAACCCATCTTGAACCGGGATATATCAAAGGGTATGTTCCTGGAGTGAGAGAAAACGGCGGGCAATATACCCATGCGGCGGCGTGGGTGATTATGGCATTTGCCAAGCTGGGGGTCGGGAACAAGGCTGCGGAACTGTTTAACTTGATCAATCCAATAAACCACGGGCGTACCTGGATTGAGTTGTCAAGGTATAAGGTAGAGCCTTATGTAATAGCAGCCGATGTTTATTCAGCGCCGCTGCATGCGGGCAGAGGGGGATGGACATGGTATACCGGTTCGGCGGCCTGGATGTACAGGGTCGGGCTTGAACACATACTTGGCTTTAAGCTGGAAGGCGATTGCTTGCTTGTGGACCCATGTATACCCCAATGGTGGAATAAATTTGAGATCTGCTATAATTACAAAAGCAGCACATATCATATTGTGGTGGACAATCCACAGGGGGTGAGCAAGGGTGTCAGAACCGTGTTGCTTGATGGGCAGAAGTTACCCGATGGAAAAATTCGTCTTGCGGACGACGGCATACGCCATGAGGTGCGTGTCATAATGGGGACCGGTACATGATTGCCGGTCCTTTCATTTGGAGTCTATACTCAACTTTTAATTCTCACTCTTTAATGGAAACTAGATATGCAGATAATTGGCTTTATGAATAATTGCTATTTAGTTTACCAATACTAATAATGTTTACTATTTAGTTTATAGTAGTCAAAATTGATAGCAATGGAGGGAAAATTAGTGAGAAAACTATCTGAGGCAGAACTATTAATGCTTACAGAGTTGCTAAAGATGGAAGCTGAGGGGCTCGCAACAGCCAGAGCGACCCATATGTTAATTGAAGACAGCGATTTAAAAAAATCTGCAGAAGCGGGTATAATGGCAGCGGAAGCAAGAATAAAAGGAATGCAGCAATTTATTAATGAGAATCAAGTTTTAGAGACCGGGGAGGTAAATTAAATGGGATTAAAAGAGGTGTTAGGCCAGAAAGTGACGAATTTATCTGATGAAACTATTGCGAATAACACTTTAACTGTGAAAGCTTCGGCTGCAAGCGCATACCTAGCAGCAACGCTTAAAGCGATAACGCCTGAGTTGAGGCAATTGTTTAGTGCAAACTTAACACAAATAATTGGTGAACATACAGCATTAACGCAATTGGCTGCAAATAAAGGATGGTTGAATCCGTATGAAAAGCCAGAAAATCAGTTATTTCAAACATTTAATCAATCAAAAGAAATTTTGGACACCCATATAACTGAGTAATGCAAGAGAGCTGCAAAAGCTCTCTTTTTTTGTTAACAAACGTCAGCGGCTCAAAATGGTATAAATGTGGCAAAATTGAAACTAGATCATCTCTTTTTCACAGCCAGATTATATCCGTCGGGCTGAATTTTTTGTTTAGCATATTGTAATATTGTATTGCCAGAAATCTTTTTAACAGTGGATATACCGGACGACCAATATTGGTAATTCGGTTTTAATTTTAGCAGAATTTCAGTTATAATAAGAAATTGATGAAGCAAGGATAAAAAGATAAGGAGATGATGGGATGTATCTGGCTACCTTTAAAATAGGGGACAAAGAAGATTGGGGCATTGTAAGGCCTGAACTGGGGCTGGTATGCCCTTCAGGAGTTTGGCTGGGTGAAAGTGCGCTGGCAAACCTTCTTGAGTTTATACGGCTGTCTCATGATGAAGAAAAAGCGTTTTGGTGTGAAATGCCTTTGCCTGACCAACGATGGCTTACCATAGATGATGTAGAATTGCTGGCTCCCCTCCCCAGGCCGGTTCGTAATATATTCTGCGTCGGGAAAAACTATCTGGATCACATTGAAGAGCTGAATAAGGACAAGGATATATCAGGAGCCGATACCCAGTACCCGCATTATTTCACCAAAGCCACCCATACCGTTACGGGACCGTTTGCCGATATTTCTCTGCATTCGAATATTACTTCACTGGTGGATTATGAAGCCGAGCTGGCAGTGGTAATAGGCAAAAGAGGTATCAATATTCCTGAAGACAAGGCAATGGATTATGTGTTCGGTTATACCATCATAAATGACGTTACGGCCAGAGACCTGCAGCGAAATCACAACCAGTGGTTTAAGGGCAAGAGCCTGGATGGATTTTGTCCCGTGGGACCCTGGATCGTGACCAGGGATGAGATCGGGCAGCCGGTTGAGCTCAACATATCCAGCCGGGTAAATGGGGAGCTGCGCCAGAGCTCCAATACCCGTAATATGATATTCAGCATTCCTGAGCTCATAAGCATCCTTTCCCAGGGGCTCACCCTGGAACCCGGGGACATCCTGGCCACCGGTACGCCTGCAGGGGTTGGCATGGGATTTGAACCGCCTAAACTTTTGAAGGCCGGCGATGTGGTGAGGATTGAGATTGAGAAGATAGGTTATATTGAGAACAGATTTATCGAATAGGATATTGGGTAATAGGACAAACGCCTCCAGTAATATCTTTTCTACAAGAGAATGTTGCTGGAGGTTTGAAAATATTATGAAGGTCATATTTATTACCAGACGGTGGTTAATCCTATTTTGGATATTGCTGGGCATAGCCCTGTTCCTGCTGTGTGCCATAAAATTAAAGGAGGATAGGTCTATCTCCGCCGTATTTGGCTCTCCGATAACATCAGGAATCATCGTGATTGATGCGGGACACGGAGGATTTGATCCGGGTGCGGTAAGCGACAGCGGTACACGGGAGGACGAGATCAATCTGAAGATAGCCAATAAGTTGAAAAAATATCTGGAAAATGAAGGGGCTAAGGTTATAATGACACGGGAAAGCGATGCGGCGCTGGGCAGAACAAAAAGGGAGGATATGAGCAAACGGGTTGAAATTATAAAAAACAGTGATGCCGATATTGTGGTGAGCATCCATCTCAACAAGTTTCCGCAGTCGAAATATTATGGTGCTCAGACCTTCTATATGGCTGGAAGTGAAGAAGGACAAAAATTGGCCCAATGTATTCAATCCCGGCTTATAGACGTATTGAACCGGGGCAATACCAGGCAGATCAAGGCGGTAAATGATCTGCTTATACTTAAGGCCGGCCAGGCTCCCAGCGTTGTGGTGGAATGCGGTTTTCTGTCCAATCCTCAGGAGGAGAAACTGCTTAAGGATGATGGGTATCAGGAGCAGGTAGCCTGGGCCATATACTGCGGTATTGTTGATTATTTTGCACAGCAATAGCTCTTTAATGACATAATTTATGTGAGGCCTGAATTCTTTTTGGTTCAAGCAATTAATGTCTGAACGACGCATGCTTAATAAAATTTTATTTTTTGTATTGACATTAACGTAACGTCAAGGTCTATAATGTGAACATCGAGGAGGTGTGATATGGAATATACCGTACATGAATTGGCAGAGTTAGCGGGGATAACTGCCAGAACCATCAGATATTATGATGAAATTGGACTTCTTAAGCCAGCCAGGATAAATTCATCGGGGTATCGCATATACCGGGGTGCGGAAGTTGACAGGCTGCAGCAGATAATGTTTTACCGCGAACTTGGTGTAAGCCTGAATGATATCAAAAACATCATGAACTCTCCGTTGTTCAACAGAGTAGAAGCCCTGAAGGAGCACCGTGCCAGGCTTATCGATGAGAAAAAGCGCTTGGAAGTGTTGATTGCCAATGTTGAAAAAACCATTGCAATGCTGGAAGGGAGGATAATTATGACTGACAGGGAAAAATTCGAAGGTTTTAAACAAAAAATGATTGAGGAGAACGAGCTGGAATACGGCAAAGAAGCAAGGGAGAAGTACGGCGACAAGGCGGTGGATGCATCAAATAGGAAGTTGATGAATATGACTGAAGAGGAATATGCTGCTTTGATGAAATTAACAAATGAGCTTAATGAAACCTTAAAAGCGGCATATGAGACGGGCGATCCCGGAAGCGAACTGGCTCAGAAAGCGTGTGATCTGCACAGGCAGTGGCTTATGTTCTTCTGGGGCAGCTATTCCAAAGAGGCCCACATGGGACTTGCACAGATGTATGTGGACGATGAGAGGTTTAAGGCATACTACGATAAGATTGTTCCGGGATGTGCCGAGTTTCTGCGTGATGCAATGAAGATATACACCGGGATAAAGGAATAATACTATTGATTTGGACAGCCTTCCTGCCGACTATGGCAGGGGGCTTTTTTGCTTTTATTGATATTGAAGCAGGGGCATGGGATGTGATAGTCTTATGTTGGAGCTTGCGGTTGACAGGGGTGTTCCATCCAGCCATGTTTTTATGGATCATGCCGGTTTTTCAACATATGAAAGCTTATCTTGGAAAACCCATTCCCATAGACGGGATGGCGATTCAACAAACGATTAGTGCAACAAAACTTTCCAACAATCGTCCAAGATAATAAAAGCTACTTTGATGAGGAGGGGTTATTGTGAAAATTCGAGCTCTTGTCATGGCACTGTTGGCAACGGCATTGCTTATTCTGTCATCCTGCGGCGGTACCGGAAACAACGGTGCTGGCAGCAAAGATGAGGTGAGTTTTAGGGCTACTGTCCTTGAAAACAACGGTTCAAATCTGCTGGTGGAACCTGAAGAAGGCTCCGCGGAGCTTCGCTCTGCTGATAAGATTTCGGTACATGTAAGCGATGATGTGAAGTTATTTGATTCTCAGGATAAGGGAATTAATATTGATGCAATAGAAGCAGGGGATAAGGTTCAAATCTTCTATAACGGTCTAATTGCAGAGAGCTATCCTGCTCAGATCAACAAATGCTACAAGATTGTGCTAATGGACTGATTCTAAAATCTTCCGTAGCAAGTATTTCATTGTTTGCCGGATTTTTTCCTGTCTATATTATTGATGTCATATATGTGGAGCCAGGCATTATTATTGTTTGCCTGGCTACATATATTTTTGATGGGGTTTTATGAAAATGGGAATGCCGGAGCCATGCTGAAAAATAGGATATAGTCAATTGAATGAATATAATATATAATGTAATAAAAGATTGTCGCATTCTTTCAGGAATGCTGAATAACTTACATACTGACATGCTTCAATTTGTCGTAAAGAGATTTTCTGAGTAAAATGATAAAAAATTTAGCTTAATTACAATGGTAGATATAAATAAGCCGTTATAAGACAGAGTGAAAAGTTGCAGGCGAGCTTATTCGCAGGAGGATGGAACAAATATGGAAAAAGCTGTAATATTCGGAGCAGGAAATATTGGCAGGGGATTTATAGGGCAGCTGTTTAGCGAGTCGGGTTACGAAGTAGTCTTTGTTGATATCAATCCGGTTATAATTGATTCTTTAAACAGGGATGGCGGGTATCCTATCAGGATTGTTGCCGATGATGAATATACTGAAGTGATGGTTAAGAATGTCCGCGGTGTAAGGGCTGATGATACAGCAGGCGTAATCGAAGAAATAGCATCTGCCCATATTATGGCAACTGCGGTGGGGGTTGGCGCCCTTCCCAAGATTGCCAGACCGATTGCCCTGGGACTCAAAAAGCGATGGGAATTTGGCAATTTTTCGCCTTTAAACATAGTTATTTGTGAAAACCTCATTAATGCGGATGACCACCTTGCCAGGCTGATAGAGCAGGAGCTTCAGGCTGATGAAATCGGATGCTTTAAGGATACGGTCGGCTTGGTTGAAGCATCCATAGGGAGAATGGTGCCTGTTATAACTGAGGCAATGCAGGAGGGAAATCCGTTAAGAGTTTGGGTTGAACCATATTGTGAGTTGCCGGTGGACAAGGCAGGCTTTAAGGGGCAGATTCCTCTGATAAAGAACATGTTACCCTTTGAACCATTTGATTTTTTTATACAGCGGAAATTGTTCATGCACAATATGGGCCATGCTATAACTGCCTATCTGGGATATCTGTATAACAGGGTTTACATATGGGAAGCCATCAGATTGCCTATTGTTAAGCTCTTTGCGTTAAGAGCCCTTGTTGATTCTGCAGCAGCACTGTCCAGGGAGCATAACGTTCCTATGCAGCAGTTGGTGGAGCATGCCGAGGATCTATTGTACCGGTTTGGGAATAGGCTGTTGGGGGATACGGTTGATAGGGTTGGCAGGGATCCTGCGAGAAAGCTTTCTGAAAATGACAGGTTGGTAGGAGCTGCAAGATTGTGCATAAAACATGGAATTAAGCCTGTATATATGGCTTTGGGCATTGCTGCCGGCATAATGTTTGCACCTGCGGGTGATGATGGGGCGCAAAAGGTACAGGACATTCTGAACCAAAAGGGTATAGACGGTGTGCTGAGGGATCTATGCCGGTTGACCGATGCTCTTGAACCCTTTGCCGGGATGACAAAGGAGTTTTATCAGATGCTCAGGGCAGGAACGGATTTTTATAAAATCCTTGAAACTGCCGAAAGGATGAAACGGATTTGACGGAAGAATTTTGAGCCAAGCCGGAATTGGGAATTGTGTTAATTAATAATAAGCAGAAGCCCGGAATTCGTTGATTAGGGCTAATATGTAAATAGGAGTGAGGATGTATTATGAGGAATATCAGATTAAGCTGGAATGACTATTACGACAAAGTTTACGCCTGCTGGCTGGGTAAGAATTGCGGCGGAACCCTGGGCACGCCCTTGGAACGAATGTATGGCAGTGAAGAAATGTTCGATGTATGGTGGTATCCACAGCTTCAGGAGGGTGGCATGCCCAATGATGACCTGGAGATACAGCTTATATGGCTGAAGGCATTGGAGGAACTGGGTCCCGATATAACAGCCCGGGATTTGGCTGAGTACTGGCTGGATTGTATCCAGTACAATTTTGACGAGTACGGGCTGCACAAGACCAACTTGCGCCTGGGTTTACTGCCTCCGATATCGGGCTACTATAACAACTGGTTCAAGAACTGCATGGGTTGCCCTATACGGTCCGAGATATGGGCATGTATTGCACCGGGACGGCCCGATTTGGCTGCTAAATATGCCTATCAGGATGCCATAGTTGATCACGCCGGCGGGGAATCGGTATACGGAGAGGTGTTTAATGCCGCTGTGGAATCGGCTGCGTTTATAATTGATGACCGCGATACGCTGTTGGAAATAGGGCTGTCGTATATTCCCAATGACTCGCAGACCGCATTGGCCATAAGGTGTGCCATCGAAGCCTATAATAGGGGAATGACATGGAGGGAAGCAAGAAATTATGTGCTGAGCAAATGTTATAGCCCCATAGCCCAGTATTCTCCCGTTAACCTGGGTTTTCAAACAATAGGCTGGCTGTATGGCGAGGATTTTGCCGATGCTATTTGCAAAGCGGTCAACTGCGGCTATGATACTGACTGCACCGGTGCCACTTTGGGTTCGATACTGGGTATAATGTACGGTACCAAGGCCATACCGAAGGAATGGGCCGCTCCTCTCAGTGATACTATAACCACCAATGCCTCATGGGGTGGCATAATCAATTTGGATGAGCCTAAGAATCTTGACGAGCTGACAAGACGCACCTGTAATATGGGTAAAAGGATACTGGCGTGCAACAATTCAAAAATTGTTATCGATGATGATGTTACCGATTTGCAGGATGTGGATGTGGCAGCACTTTATGCAACGGGTGAGATAAAGGCCCTGCTGGAACAACCGCCTACCCGTGTCAATTTTAATATTACCACAATAAAAGTATCGCTGGATTACATGGATCATCCGGTTGTAAAAGCAGGGGAAGAAAAATATGTGAAGCTTATATTGGAGAATCCAAGGCCCATGGAATTGACGGCAAATGTGAAGGTGAGCCTGCCAAATGGATGGAGCTGCAACCCCGATTGTGTAAAGCACGTAGTCGTACCCCCTAAAGGAAAAAGCGAGATTCTGTTGTGCATAAGCGTTGATAATACAGGTCTTATAAACCAATCTAACCGTGGCAGTATACATATTGAGATTAAAGGTAGGCCGCAGGGTGAAGATATACCGCTGGTATTGCTGGGCGGCAAGCGTTGGCTGGTATCGCCTGTCGATGCAAGTTTTGATCCTGCTGCTGACGATGTAAAGAGCTGGAAGGCGGTTGATTTTATCGACAATGAATTGCCGGTGGAACCGTTTTTTGAGCGAAAATCCGGCAGCATATATCTCTGCCATTATGTCTATAGTCCTGAAGCTCGAACCGGCCGTGTGGGGGTGTCGTCCAATTGTCCTATGGAGATAATGGTCAACGGGAAAAAAGTACACGAGGCGGCTGAACCCCGGATTCCCAGACCAAACTACAGCGGAGACGGGGAAAGCTATGCAGATGTATCGATACATGAGGGTTGGAACCAATTCATAATCAAGCTGGTACGTCAGGAAAAGCCGGTGGACGCTCATTTTACTCTGGCTACGGAACAACCGTATTTTCACGGGATGAGTGATGTTATCCAATGCCGCCTACCGTGGGAGTAATGGTTATTACAAGCCTCGTACTATGCCAAGCCTTATTGATTCTGTCCCAATTTTGATAAGACAGGAGGCTGGATTGACCTCGAAAGATTAGAACACGGTATTGAGCGTTTTTGAGCTCAAGGCGGAAGTAGGGGTGGTGTTTATATGTCTTTATCGGATGGGATTGCCGCCTTAAATCTGGAGATGCCCCCCAGGGTTCCGAGAACCGAGTATTCGGCGGAATCTCACTGGGAATTGGTGAAGCAGGTAACGGGAATTGATGTCGTGCCGGAAAGCCCGGCCCAAATAAAAAAGAAAGCCGCCAAGGCTTTTATAAAGGCCTGGAATTACGATTTCTACTGGAGCACATTAATCGGCGGAGATATATTCGGAAAGCTGCGCACCAATATGGGACATGGGATATATGCGGCAGGCGGCGAAGATTATGACGATCGAATATACTGTCCGTTTCAAGATCCCGAAGAGGTGTTAAATTTTGATCCTTGGGAAGCGTTTGGAGAACGGGATAAGGTTACATTGACAAAGGCTTATGAAAACCATTACCAAACGCTTTGCACTGACTATCCCGATGCTGTTAACATGACGGGTATTTATGTCACCTGCATCTCCGGTTTAATTGATATTTTTGGATGGGAGATGGTATTACTGGCTGCAGGAATAGACCCCATTCGCTTTGGTGAGCTAACCAACCGGTATGCAGGATGGATTATGCAATACTTTGAAGCACTGGCTGAAGCAGATGTACCGGTGGTCATGGTTCATGATGATATTGTATGGACTTCAGGGGCAATATTTCATCCCGAGTGGTACCGTAAATACGTCTTTCCAAATTATAAAAAGTATTTCGGTCCTTTGCTTGATAGCGGCAAAAAGATCATCTTTACATCCGACGGTAATTATACGGAATTTATAGATGATATCGCAGATTGCGGTGTCCATGGCTTTGTAATGGAACCGATGACCGATATGAGGTATATTGCAGAAAAATACGGAAAAACCCATGTTTTTGTAGGCAATGCCGATACCAGGGTCCTGCTGAGTGGAACGAAGGAACAAATTTATAATGAGGTTAAGCGGTGCATGGACATAGGGAAGGATTGTGCCGGCTTCTTTATGGCTGTGGGGAACCATATTCCTCCAAATACACCTGTTGAAAACGCCCTATACTATAATGAAGTTTATCAGGAATTGAGCAAAAGGTAGCCAGAGCTTAACTTAGATGTTTGTTGCATGATAAAACGATAAGGGGAATGGGGAATATGCAAAAAAATTTGCTTTTGGGTATAGATTTGGGAACTTCGGGATGCAAGATGACAGTTTTTGATTTTGAGGGAGATGTGATAGCAACTTGCACTCGGACCTACCGTACCTATTATCCACAAACAGGCTATGTTGAACAGGATGCCAATGAATGGTGGAAGGTGATATGCGAAGGTATACGGCTAATGTTAAAGGAATATGCCTTTGCCCCTGAACAAATCGCTGCCATTGGCGTTGATGGAACCAGTTGGGCTTGTTTGCCGGTGGACAGAACTGGCCAACCCCTTAGATATGCAATGTTGTGGCTGGACCGCCGTGCCGAGGAACAGGTCAGATGGATGAAGGAGACTGCCGGTGAAGAACGATTGATTGCTCTGAGCGGAAATCCGGTTGATGCAGCATATATTGCACCCAAAATGCTGTGGGTTAAGCAAAATGAACCTGAGATCTATAAAAAGGCCTATAAGTTTCTCCAGAGCAATGGGTTTATAGTATATAAACTGACTGGGGTGTTTTCCCAGGATTATTCTCAGGGATACGGCTTTCATTTTTTCAATATTTCAAAGGGCTGCTGGGATGAGGATGTAGCTGAGATACTGGGCATATCTTTGGACCATATGAGCCCATTATATCACTGTCATCAGGTGGTGGGAACAGTTACCAGGAAAGCGGCGGATGAATCCGGGCTGACACCCGGAACTCCGGTGGTAGCGGGAGGATTGGATGCTGCATGTTGCACCCTGGGGGCCGGTGTGATTCATCCCGGGCAAACCCAGGAGCAGGGCGGCCAGGCCGGGGGTATGAGTATAGTGGTTGATCGCCCGTTGATACACCCCAAACTGATATTAGGATACCATGTTGTTCCCGGCAGATGGCTGCTGCAAGGCGGGACGGTAGGCGGAGGAGGAGCGCTGAGATGGTTCAGTGAACAGTTGGGTGTTTTTGAGCAACAGAAGGCAAGGGAAACCGGCCGAAGTCCATATGAGATCATGGATCAGGAGGCGGAGGAGATATCACCGGGCAGCGACGGCCTTATCTTTCTTCCGTATATGGCAGGGGAGCGCTCTCCATTATGGGACAGCAAAGCCCGGGGAGTGTTTTTTGGACTGTCATATGACAAGACCAGAGCCCATATGATAAGGGCCGTTATGGAAGGTGTAGGTTTTTCCCTGCTGCACAATTTAAGGACGGCAGAAGAATCGGGGGCATATGTGGGGGATTTGAACAGCGTTGGCGGATCGGCAAACAGCAGCGTATGGACCCAGATAAAGGCCGATATCACCAATAAGAGAATAAAGGTGCCTTTTTCGGACCATGCAACCACGCTGGGAGCAGCTATCCTGGCAGGTGTGGGGGTAGGAATATATAAGAGTTTTGATGAAGCTGTCCAAACAACTGTGCGAATACGAAGAGTTTATTCACCAAACCACGATAATCATCGAGTATATATGGGCTATTATCAACTCTACCTCGAGCTTTATGAAAACCTAAGGAACACCTTTCAAAAGCTTTATATTTTAGCGAATAATTGATTTGTTGTAGGGGGTTATAAGAATGAAAGCAGCAGTATTGCACGATCAAAGGGATATCCGCTATGATGAAATTGTGGTACCGGATATAAAAGAGGATGAAATACTGGTAAAGGTAAAGGCCACGGGAATCTGCGGCTCCGATATACCGAGGGTACTGGGTAGCGCCGCTCATTATTACCCAATCGTGTTGGGGCATGAGTTCTCAGGCGAAGTTGTTGAGGTCGGCAGCCAAGTCACCAATGTGAAAGCGGGTGACAGGATATCGGGAGCTCCGCTAATACCCTGTCACAAATGTATTGATTGTACAAGGGGCCATTTTTCCCAATGCAAGCATTATTCGTTTATAGGTTCCCGGGTTGACGGAAGTTGGGCTGAATATGTCAAGATGCCCGGAATTAACGCTATAAAGCTTCCCGAAAAAGTCAGCTTTGTACAGGGTGCCTTTTTCGAACCTACAACGGTGGCGTTGCATGGGCTGTTCGTCATGGATTTTAGGGGAGGTTACGATACAGCGATTGTCGGGATGGGCACCATTGGCCTTTTAACCCTTCAATGTGCGAGGATCCTGGGGGCTAGGAGAATATTTGCCTTTGATATAGACAACAAACGACTGGATATTGCCAGGGATTACGGAGCCGATGTATGTATAAATACTGGGGACGATGATTTCAGAGAAAAGGTTAATGAACTTACCCGGGGCCGAGGTTTTGACATGGTAATTGAAACCGCCGGAGTTGAATTTACCGAGAAGCTGTGTCTTGAGATTGCAGCGAATAAAGGAAATGTAATGTTCATAGGGACGCCGTCCAGGCCAATTACACTTCAGCCTCGTGAATTTGAGCATATCAACCGTAAAGAGCTTACCGTAAGGGGTTCTTGGATGTCGTATTCCGCTCCTTTTCCCGGAAGGGAGTGGGAATTGGCGGGGTGTTATTTTGCTAAAGGTCTTATTCGGATAGAAGAGCTAATTGACAGAATTGTGCCTTTAGAGGATGCAGCGGAAGTATTTAAAGATTTTGAAGTTCCAGGCAAGGTGAAAGGGAAAATACTTTTTGAGGTATAAAGGTGGAAGCGCTATGATTAAGCTATATGGTTAAATCAGGTTGAATCAGGAAAAAATCAAAATTTGGAAACGAGTTGCCAGTAAACGGGAGCATTTTTTCAGTCCAAGACAGGCTTTTCAATGTTTTCGGAATTATTATACGTTATACGGCAATGTCCCCAAATAATTCAATTATGTGTGGTTGGCTTAATACTTTCAAACGGCTTATCGGCGGCTGGCAAGCCGGCGGTTATGCTCTCAGGGAGAGGTAGAGATGGAGAAGAAAAGAATAAAATACGCTGTTTTTCTTATCGCTGTGTTTTTGACAATTGTATTTATACCGAATACTGATCCGGCTAAAGCGTTGGAGCAAAAAGGACAAATAGATATTGTCTATTTCTATGATAACCCCTGTGCGGCATGCGATGAAGAGGGGAAATTTATCGAATTGTTCAATTCTATAGTTGGTGAATACAAAAAAGGCGTGGAAATACATCTTTCTATGCATAATGTTTTTCATGAAAGTGGCTGGAATTTGTTGCAGCAATATTACGAAGAATTTGGTGTACCGGAGGACAGGCAAACCGTTCCCATACTGTTTATCAATAATGAATATCTTTCCGGGAGTACGGCTATTCAGGAAGAACTGAAAGATGTATTTTTGCGGGAGAAAGGTAAGATAGCAATCGATGAAGTTGATAGCGGGGACGACATTCAGACTACCATTGTGTATTTTTATGTGACGGCATGCAAAGAATGTGAAGAAGTAGCAAAAATCCTTGACACATTGGAGGAACGGTATCCCCTTGAATTCGATGATGAGGGTAATTACACGTATGTGGAAGTAAAAAAGTTCAATATAGGCGAAGCTGAAAATTTACAGCTGGTAAGGAAATACTTCGAGGTTTTTGATGTGCCGGAAAAAGAACAATCGGTTCCTATTATATTTGTAGGAGATATCTATTTATCCGGTCTGGAAGCAATCCGGCAGGAGCTGGTACAAAGAATAAAAGCAGGAGAGGGTATCCGTACTCCGGTTTTAAGTACGGAGGAAAGTGCCGACCCACGCTCTTCAGTAAGCTTGGAGGGTTATAATGTTGTAGGAGTGCTGTTGACCGGACTTGTAAACGGCTTGAATCCGTGTTCTCTGTCTATGTTGTTGTTTTTCCTATCCCTCCTTTTAGCAAAAGGTACCAACATATTAAAGATGGGTTTTGCTTTTTGTTTCGGGAAGTTTCTTGCATATTTGCTATTGGGATCGCTGCTTTTTAATGTATTCTTGAAACTGCAGGTTTCTTGGGTTTCTGCCATTGTAAAAGGAATCATTCTTATTATAGCATTTATTATAATAGTTATGAATTTACGGGATTATTTTGCTGCAAAAAAAGAAAAATATGATAAAATCCGTATGCAGCTTCCTACAGTATTGAGAAAATATAACCATAAATGGATAAAGAAGTTTACATCAACAGAGAACGCCAGAATGTTACTTATAGGGAGTTTTTCTTTAGGTATGATTATTTCGGCGGGGGAATTTTTATGCACTGGACAAATCTATTTAGCCACTATTGTATATGTTTTAAGAAGCAGTCCCGCTTTTAATCTCCAGGCATTTGCATATTTTATTTTGTATACTCTGGCCTTTATTATTCCTTTACTTGTTATTACAATTATAATATATAAGGGGAAAGAGGTATTTGATGTGTCCGAGCTTATCCGTGAGAGAATGCCGATTATCAAGCTGATAAATGCTGCGTTGTTTTTCATTTTCGGACTGGCTGTGCTTATTTGGTTTTAGATTTATCTTTTTTTAGGGGAGAAAGAGGCGGTATAGTGGATAAAATGGTTCTATGTTTTTTTGATGATAAAGGACAAGCGATAATGGAGAGAAAATTGACTGCCATACCATTAAAAGAGGAAGCCATTATCCGGAGAAGTATAGAATTTTTCAACGATCCTGAGCCTTGCATGATTCATAGGTCAGCGGTAATGAAAAGGATTTATATGGAGTTTTATGAATTCTTTAGCCAGAATCTCCAGGAAGGTAAGCATAAATTGTTGTGGAACGAGATACCGGGTGTGTTAAGGGAAATGATGGATGTAAAACGTGAAGTGGATGTGATAACTGTGAAGAGAAAAAAATGATTTTTAAGAGGGGGGTGTTTTGGGACATTATATGGAAATGTCCAGAAAAATGCATAGAAGTAGGATATTTATAAATTTTCTGATTTCCTATTTGGTAGTGATGCTAATTCCGATTATTATCGGAGCTGTCGCATATAATGGAGCTTTGCAAGTTGTTGAACGTGATGCACGTGAGGCTAATCTCTCTATGCTCGAACAGTGCGTAGCAATATTGGACAGGCGTTTTGAAGAGGTAGAATGCATAGCGACTCAATTGGCGTTAAACCCAAAACTTTGGGACTTCGCCCGGGAGTTAAGCCCCTATATTGATAGAACTATACCTTATAAAATAAATGAGATTAGGGATGAAATTGCACCGATAACCACTACCAATAATTTTATTAAAATGCTGTGTATATACTTTAATAAATCAGATGTAACCATTTTTACTACCCATTCATGGATTAAACTGGATTATTTCTATGGTAAGACTTTTCAATATGGAGATATGGATACCTCGGAGTGGAGAGATAAAATACTAAACAGATGTTTTCATAAAGAATATTTTCCTATAAATTCCGTTATACTTAAAGATCAAAATGATCCAAGCAGATTTATTAGTGAATCCATGTTTATGTTTATTCAATCGTTTCCGTCCATATATTCCACTAAAGGACAAATAATGGTCTTTATACCAAAGAAAAAAATTGAGGAGCTTTTTAGGCCCATTATTACACAACAGGGCGGATATGTCTATATTTTAGATTCAAAAGGCAGGAAGTTAGCTGATTTTTCCTCATCTGAGAAAGCAGTTGAAGCATTCGATTTTACATTTCACGATTCAAATGGTTTTTTTGTCCATAGTAGTAATGAAGAGGACATGATAGTAACATATAAAACATCGCTATACAATGGATGGAAATATATAGCGGTAATGCCATATAATATAGTGATGCAAAGGGTTTTTAATATTAGAATACGTATCATTATAATGTTGCTGATATCGCTTCTTCTCGGGTTATTAGGTGCGTATATAATGGCTTACCGTAATAGTAAACCTATACGAAGCATTATAGATATTGTACGAGGAATGATGAGTGATAATGAAAATGATATAGAAACTGAGGAAAATGAATATGCTTATTTAAGAGGATCAATAATTCATTTGGTAACAACGAACAGGGATTTGCGACAGAATCTTGGCAAAATACTTCCTTTGTTAGAAGCCATTTTTTTCGATAAGTTACTAAACGGGCAATTAACAAGTGTTAAAGATTTTCAATGGTTCTTAAAACAGCTGAACATAAAATGGTTTGATGAGAAAATTGCAGTAGTCATAGCGCAGATAGAGCACTCCGATCAGGATTTAAGTGAACAAGAATTATTCAAGATTTCCGAGAATAAGATTAATTTAAAAGAAATAATGGAAAAGATTCTGGTAGGCCCTGTTTATTCGTATGATTTGGATTATGACAAGATGGCTATGCTTATTGGGGTACAAAAGCATAAAGAAATCGATGAGAAGGTTTATGTAGAGAATGTACTTGAAAGAATATGGAATGAGCTTAAGAACAATTATAATATAACAGTATTCTTTACTGTCGGCAGCATAGCGGAAGATTATCTGGAGATTAGTCAGTCTTTTAGTGAGGCAAAGGAGGCTTTAACATATAAAAATCTTTATACAGACAAATATATTATCTGGTATTATGATATGCCAAGTGAAAAGGGGATTTATTATTATCCCATTAGCCTTGAAACACGACTTATCAATTATGCCCGATTGGGCAATATTGTAGAGATAGAGAGGATAATAAAACGGCTTTATAAAGAGAATTTTATTAAAAGAAGCATGTCCGGTGCCATGATAATGTATTTTATGTATGAAATCCGGGGTACTGTGCTGAAAATACTTGATATGTTTCCTTCAGAACATGGTGATGATGTTAGTAAAATTGAAAATAAGATTAACAGCATAGATGTTTACATGTCTGTCGATAAAGTATTTGACATATTATTGTGTGTATATAAGGATATATGTAATTTGGTCGAAAGGAATAAAGAACAGCGGAAACACAACGTTATAGAAGATATAGTCAAATATATAAATGCTAATTATTTGGATTCACAGTTGGACCTGGTGAAGGTCGCTGATAGATTTGGATTTGCACCGGCATATCTTTCCCAGTTATTTAAGGAAAGCACCGGCGAAAATTTTTCTACATATTTGGAAAGAGTTCGTATCAAAAAAGCTTCTGAACTGTTATCGATGGGTAAAAGCGTAAGTGATGTTGCACAGGAAGTAGGCTATAACAGTGTACATGTTTTCAGAAAGGCTTTTAAGCGGGTACAGGGTGTAACGCCGAGTGATTATAAAACAAAGACACACAGTGATGAATCTGTATTGGAAGTCTAAAGGAATCTGATTAATATTTAAAGCAAATAATAAAGCATGTATGAATATGTCTTTTATAGTACTATTTGAACCATTAATGCAAAAACACTTTACATCATAACCAATTTAACTGTTATCATTTTTTGAAAAATGCTTTTTTCTTCTGTTTTATAGCATTATTATGTTGATTTTTGCCTTATATGTAAAATAATAACAGATTTTCCATTGCGATAGCACATGTGAGTGTGTATAAAAGAATAGGATAGCTGATGGAAATATTCTTTTTTTATATATGTTTTGTTTGTAATATTCTTTGTTTTTACAGAATATAAGATATTAGCGCTGAACTTTATTGGTTAGTGTTATTCTATCTTAATAATGGTTCTGTATCTAAAATAAAATCACTTTTGTAAAATAAAATAATGTCACATATATTAACAATGATATCTTTGATGAGCTTTTTTGTAAAAGTACAATAGGATCAGTGTTAATAATAACAGATTGGGACTGACCAGAGTTATTAATTATCATTTTTGTTTCATAGATAGATGTGCATAACTGTGAAATATTCTAAATATAAGATATGTATAAAAACATAAATATAATGTAATCAGAAGAAAAGACAAAGTTATATTTCAGGGAGGTTAAGGTAATGGAATCAGGCATTAATTATACGCAAAATACGTTGAAAACTATAACCAGAAAAAAAACATCCCCTTGGTTGGTTTTTTTAAGACAATGGCAATTATATGCAATGATATTATTGCCTGTGGTTTATATTCTGATATTCGCATATGGCCCTATGTTTGGTATCGTGGTGGCTTTTAAGGATTTTTCCATACGAAGGGGCATATTAGGAAGTGAATGGATAGGGTTCAAGTATTTTGAACAATTTTTATCTACACCTCATTTCTATAACCTTTTGCGTAATACGGTTGTATTAAGCCTTTATAGTTTGGTTGCAGGTTTTATTATGCCGATAATACTGGCTTTGGCTCTTAATGAGACAAAAAACATATTATTCAAAAAAACGGTACAAATGGTGACCTTTTTTCCATATTTTATTTCTACTGTAGTTATGGTTGGAATCATTTTGCAGTTCTTAAATTCAAATGGGGGTTTTGTCAATAATGTAATTAAATTATTGGGTGGCGAAACAATTAATTTCATGGGTATACCAAGTATGTGGAGACACATATATGTCTGGTCCGGGGTATGGCAAGGGATGGGATATGGTGCCGTTATATATATTGCGGCTTTATCGGGAGTTGATCCCGAAATAATTGAGTCTTCAATTATTGATGGTGTATCCAGACCTCAGCGGGTATGGTATATAGACATACCGTCAATACTTCCTACGGTCACCATACTACTTATCCTTTCTATTGGGAATATTATGAATGTTGGCTTTGAAAAGGTTTATTTAATGCAGAATAATTTAAATCTGGATGTATCGGAAGTGATATCAACGTACGTATATAAACGAGGATTAGTGAATTATCAGTATTCCTATTCTACAGCTGTTGGTTTATTCAATTCGGTAGTTAATTTTATTCTATTGATTATTGCTAATGCAGTAGCTCGCCGGGTCGGTGAAAGCAGTTTATGGTAAAAGGCAGGTAATATATCGAAAGGAGAAAGATTGTTATGGCTGTAAATGAAAATATTATAAGATCTATCAACGTGAAACGAAGAACAGTCAATTATTATACCAGTATAAGTGATAAACTGTATATGCTGTTAGTAAATATCATACTATGGTCAGCCTTAATAGTTGTATTAATTCCGATTATTTTCATATTGGCATCATCATTTAGTTCAGCTGAAGCCATAGCTGCAGGCCGAGTATTTTTGTGGCCGGTAGAATTTAATACCCGCGGATACCAACTGATCTTTAAAACTTCAGCTATCAAATTTGGATTCAGAAATTCTGTATTATATACGGGTTTGGGAACCATAATCAACATAATAATGACCATGTTGGCTGCTTATCCGCTGTCACGCAAAGATTTCCAGGGACGTTCATTTGTAACGGTATTGTTTTCTATAACCATGTTTTTTAGCGGTGGTATGATACCAACCTATCTTCTTATCCGCAGTTTGGGAATGATCGATACAGTCTGGGCAATGGTAATACCGAATGCTATGGCCGTATGGAATGTTATTATTACACGTACTTACATACAGTCAAATATTCCTCATGAACTGTATGAGTGTGCCAGTCTTGAAGGGTGTGGAGATTTTTACTATGTTATCCGCATTGTAGTTCCTCTGGCTAAACCTATCATTGCTGTCATGGCACTTCTTTATGCAGTAGGACATTGGAACAGTTATTTTAATGCAATGTTGTATCTAAGATCAGAGAAACTCTTTCCGTTGCAGATAATTCTGCGTGATATTCTGATTTATAATATGGGACTGGGAAGCCCCCAGGATGTTGAACGACAGATGGAACGTCTTTACTTTAGCTATCTACTTAAATATTCTACCATCATTGTTGGCAGTCTTCCTATGATGATTCTGTATCCATTTGTTCAAAAATACTTCATAAGAGGCATAATGATTGGTGCGCTTAAAGGCTGAGATGTAAAACGGTATCATATCAACGCTACAAATATATGTGGCATTTATGATAGAAAGCTTACTTATTGAAAATTAATTTTAAGAAAATTAAAAGGAGGGAAATTTTCATGAAACGTTTGTTCACCTTATTAATCACCCTAACTTTGGTTCTGTCAATGATTCTGGTTGGGTGCGGTAAGGCAGATGATGATGGCGAGTCTGAACCGACTGAAAAGCCAGGTGAGGAAGTTACCGTAGAGCCTGGCGAAGCGGCTGATGAAGGACCTGCTTCACCTGCAGGGCAGTTGCCGATTGTAAAAGAGCCTATCACCCTTACATTCTTTAAAGAAGGGCAACTGACAGAGGAAGATCTTGTCAATTTGGAGAATAACGGTGTTTTGAAGTATATTACTGAACAGACTAATATCAAGCTAGAATTTAACTTTTTACCTCCTGCAGACGGAAAGCAAAAGTTGATACTTTCATTGGCTTCAGGTGATTATCCCGATGGTGCACTATTGGATTGGAACACGCTAATAACTTTTTCCGATGTAATGCAGTATGGAATAAAGGAAAAGATCTTATATCCGCTTAATGATTTAATCGATAAGTATGGTTTTGAAATAAAGAAAATATTTGAGCTACGCCCAAATTATCGGGCAATGATAACTGCTCCTGATGGAGAGATCTACGGTCTACCGCGTTTTACAGAGTGTTACCATTGTATGTCATATCCTAAGCTGTGGTTTAATTATGAGTGGATGGAAAAATTAGGATTTGAAGAGCCCCAGACGACAGATGAACTATACGAAATACTGGTGGCATTTAAGACTCAGGATCCCAATGGAAATGGTGAGGCGGATGAAATACCTTTAACAGGTGCTATTGACTGGTCCTGTCCTATTGAGTATTATTTAATGAACTCGTTTATATATACACCGGCCATGGCCTCATCTACTGATCCAAGACCGTTTTTAAGCTGGATTGACGGGAAAGTTACTTTTGTGGCGGATAAACCTGAATATAAAATGGGACTTGAATGGATGAATAAGCTGTATTCGGAAGGACTTATCGATCCGGCCAACTTTACACAAAATTCAGAGGGGTTACAGCAGCAATGCCGTACCGAAGTGCCAACGGTCGGAGGATATACCTGCGATCATATTGGTATGGGTATTGATTTCAACAACAAAGAAGTGCTTAAGATGTACCATGCACTACCTCCTATAGAAGGTCCTACTGGCGCTAGATATCAGCCATATAGTCCGCCCGAGTTTTCAGGTTTTCATTTTGTTATGTTTGATACCTGTAAATACCCGGAAGCCGCTTTCCGTTTAGCAGATTTTATGTTGAGTGAATACATGATGTTTGTTGGTCACTATGGCATTGAAGGAATAACCTGGAATCCTCCGGAAGATCCCAATGCGAAGAATATTGACGGCGGGCCGCTTAAATGTGTTCCTGTTGTTTTACCGGAAGATGCACCGGAAGAAGAGAGCGAGAGATTAGCCCAAAATAGCTTTTGGACCGGTTTTATGGGCGATCTTATTGAACGCCGTGCCATGTGGACGCCTGAAGCGACAGAGGAAAATCTGGAGAATTTATACGAGGTTCGATTGCATTGGGAAACCAAACGGACGGAGCCATATTGGCCTGAGGTAGCGTTGCCGCGTAACCTTTTTATGGATGAGGAGGAGGCAGAGGAATTTGCTGAGCTAAAAGTAAATATCGTAAACCATGTACAGAAAAACACCAGTATGTTTATCACCGGCGCACGTTCTTTGGATGAATGGGATAACTATGTAGATGAGCTTAAGAGATTTGGCCTTGAGCGGTATATAGAACTTTACACGAAAGCATACGAAAGATATCTTGAGCATATGAAGTAATATAAATAAACTTTGTTATGGTGATATGGCTTTTTGATAAATATAATATTATAATAATGGCCGTACATTGATTATTTTTTGATGTACGGCATTTCTTTATAATCTCAATACAATTACCTCAAATTGGTTTTTTTAATCTTGGAATAGACAATATAGCAGTGTAGAATAAACAGATGAAGCATTTATAAATTTTATCAAAGCAAAGGAGATGATTTCATATGCAATACAGTGATAAGTATCTGGCTTTTATGGGTAAAGCTCCAAAACGCATACCTCATTGGGAACACTGGTCATGTCCTGATGCCGAGACCTATTTAACCGGAATTGACTATTATGAACATCCCAGATTATGCCGATTGAAAATGGCGGAACTCTACCCCCAACTGGAATTGCCTATCCCTGAAACGGATGATCCCATACCCCGCCCTAAACTCGGTTTGAAAGGCCAATCTTCCATGGTTGACGAACAAGGCAGACATTATGTACGCTGGGGCGATGGAGAAACTACTCACTGGGATTGGGGAAAGCATTTTAAGGATGCAGAAGATGTATTTGCCTTTTCTCCGCTGGAGCAAGGGGATTTTACCCATATTCCCGTGGTGGAATCCCGGGATTATTCCGATGAAGAAAAGCTTTATCAGGAATACCGATCGATGTACCCCAAGGAGTGGGGTGATAAGGCTCCGGAAGGCTCCACGGCATCTGTAGGATTCTATAACACCATGTTCATGTGGCCTTTGCTGACCTTTGGGTGGGAACTGTTTTTGGAGACATGTTTGGATCCCCGCTTTGAACGGATAATGGATGAGTTTGCCGAGATCAACCGCCGGGTTTTCCGGGTGTTTGCGAGGCTGCCTGTGAATTTTGTTATCTGTCATGATGATATTGTGACAAGCAGAGGGCCTGTATGTTCTCCAAAATGGATGCATAAATATATCTTTCCCCGATATGAGGAGTTTTGGAGTATTGTAAAGGCGGCAGGCAAGGAAGTCATATTTATGAGCGACGGCAATGTTGATGCATTTGCAGATGATGTTATGGCCTGCGGAGCACGGGGAATCATCAGCGAACCCTATACTGACTATAAAAAGATCGCCAGGAAGTATAAGGATTGTTTTTTGGCAGGGGAAGGAGACAACCGCGTGCTGTATAGGAATGAGCCGGATGAGATCAAAGCTATGGTAAGATCGATGGTGGAAACTGCCCACATGACCGGCGGGTATATGATGTGTATAGGTAACCATATTCCATGGAATGTGCCGCCGGAAGCGGTGAAGCTTTATCTGGATTTTTCAGCCGAGTATGCCTGGAGGAGAGACTCATTCTGATTTAGTGTAATCGCCAGAAGTAAAGTTAATAAAAGTGTTTTAAATTTTGAAATGAAAGATTTATTCTACTGATACTTTCTCACCGGTTTAATGTTTTGACCGGATTAATGGTATTGTTAACTTAGCGAGGGGGACATGCAAAGATGAAAAATGGAATATTAAAAGAGATTGCTGATATAGAAAAAGGCATGGTTATGTGTTATCCGGCTACCAGATGGGAAGATGCCATTCCTTGCGGAAATGGTTCTGTTGGTGCTCTGGTTTACGGAAATATAAAAAATGAAATAATAGTGTTGAACCATGAAGCTCTTTTTTTGCCCAGTCCAAAACCCGAATTGCAACCTGTTTATGGATCCCTTGACGAATTTCGCAATATGCTTATGGAAGGACGATATGAAGAAGGGTTACGGTTTTTTGTGGAAAAGCTGAAAGAGAATTGTACAGGCTATAAATGGCCTGACCCTTATCAACCTGCCTTTGATATAGTAATTGATTCAGTTACGAAAGGTGCATTTACCAACTATTACCGCTGTCTCGATTTTGAGACCGGTGAAGCTGTTGTACATTGGCGGGAAGATGATATAGCTTATTACCGCAGGTTGTTTGTTTCCAGAGCGGATGATGCGGTGGTGCTGAGAATAAATGCCACCAACTGCGGGAAAATAAATTGCAGAATAAGGTTGATGCCCCATCAATTGGAAGGTGCAGCAGGAATGGGTTCCGGCAAGGATGTGGAAGGTGCCCGGATTCCTTTTACGTGGAAGACTTCAGTTGAAGGAAATTGGATTGCGTTTAAAGCCCGATATCCTGATGGAAATGAATTCGGTGGCTTGGCCCGATTAATCATGAAGGGCGGATATGCAGAAGCTCAGGATAATTGTATACAGGTTGGGGATGCAACGGAAGTCCTCATGATAGTAAAGCTATTTGTTAAACAAAATGGCGAGGCAGCTCTTAAAGACTTAAGGTTTCAACTGGAAAAAATGGAAAGGGATTATGAATCGTTATTTTGGAAACATGCCGAGCTTCATCGGGAGTTATACTGGAGAATGAGGCTTGAACTGCAGGAACAAAACGGCCCCTTAACATCCAATGAAGAACTGTTGCTGAAAAGCTATGGCGGTGAAGTATCTGCAGAATTAATACAAAGGATGTTTGATTTTGGGCGTTATCTGCTGATATCTAGTTCCAGGCCTGGCGGGTTGCCAGCTAATTTGCAGGGCATATGGAACGGCGATTATTCACCTGCCTGGTCGTCGGACTATCATAATGATGAGAATATACAGATGAACTATTGGGCTGCTTTGCCGGGAAATTTACCCGAAACAACGCTGCCATATTTTGATTATTACGAGTCCATGCTGGATGATTATCGAACTAATGCGAAGGCCATCTACGGTTGCAGGGGCATCTTGGTTCCTATAGCCCAAACAACTCACGGATTGCTCTATGGAGATTTAATATGGACAATATGGACAGCAGGAGCAGGATGGCTGGCCCAGTTGTTCTATGATTACTGGCTGTTTACTGGGGATATGGATTTTTTGAGAGAGCGAGCTATTCCATTTTTGAAAGAAGTTGCATTGTTTTATGAAGATTTTCTTGTGGAAGGTCCCGATGGAAAGCTGATGTTCATACCTTCTATGTCTCCTGAAAACCGGCCCTCCATATCCAACGCATCTTTAGCAACCATAAATGCAACGATGGATGTGGCGGTTTGCCGGGAAGCGTTGACCAATTTATGCACTGGGTGTGAGTTATTGGGAATCGAAGAGGATGGCGTGAGAAGGTGGCGTGAGATACTTAAAAAGCTGCCTGAATACCAGATAAATGAAGACGGGGCCATCAAAGAATGGATCCACCCTGATTTGCACGATAACTATCACCATCGCCATCTGTCCCATATATACCCGTTATTTCCTGGTTTAGAAGTAACAGAGGAGAACAATCCTGCGATTTTCCGTGCCATTAAAGTTGCGGTGGAAAAGAGGCTTGTTATTGGCCTTACTTCGCAGACTGGCTGGTCATTTGCTCATATGGCAAATATCTATGCGCGGCTGGGTGATGGAGTCTCGATGCTTAAGTGCCTTGAACTTCTGTGTCGTTCATGCGTAGGATCCAATCTATTCACATATCATAACGATTGGCGCAGCCAGGGGCTGACCATGTTCTGGGGCTATGGGAATCAACCGCCTTTCCAGATCGATGCTAACTTCGGTTTGACGGCAGCCATATTGGAAGCATTGGTTTTCTCAGCTCCGGGCATGATAAAACTACTACCTGCCTTGCCACCCCAATGGTGCAAGGGAAAGGCTGAGGGCATACTTTGTCGGGGGTGTATCGAAGTTAGCATGGAGTGGAATATGGCTGACAATGAATTGAGGGTACGCTTTAAGTCTAAGAAGGCACAAAAAGTAACGGTAAAGTTTCCCACAGAACCCAAGTATATCAAGAGCGATTCCGCTGTATGTCAAATTTCTGCTTCATCGTACGGAACACAATACCGTGTATTGGAGCTGCCCGCAAACGAAGAAGTATATTTAACGGTTAAGATGATGGAGAGCCAGAATTGAGTTATTTGAGCAAACTAATCGGCTTGTTGTGAAATAGAAAACAGCATAAAAAATACGGAACCATAGTGAGAAAGCCAGTATGATCATGATATAGAAATCATGTATTGTAGAATTCCGAGGTAAACAGGAGATCTCGCTATGGTTCCATTTATACTTATATTTGAGCAATAAGGCAATGCCAGAGGTGTGAGACTTCCTATTGAGCCATATCTTCGGCCATTCTTACAGCCATGTCTGTCCACCGGGTAATTCGCTCAGGTTGATTAAAGAAGGTATGGGTGTCTTTCATGACAATATGCACAGAACATCCCCTGGCAATCTCCAATGTTTCCCGAATGTCCTTCTCTGCGGCTTCAAAGTCCGGTTTTGGACTGCATATCCTGGACGGATTGGGTTTATAGACGTACACATATCTATTGCCCAGCTTTTCAGCCGCCACCTTACGATCGCACCAGGGAGACACCGATACCCACCGGAGATTCGGGATATTATCAATAATGAGATCAAATTTTTTATCCAGGGGTTCGCAGCAGCCATAATCCACCAGACCAAATCGCTTCAGGATTGGAATTTGGTACTCTAAAACGAATTCATAAAACTGTTTAGGACCGACTCCGACAAACTCCTGACTCTCTCCCCAAGCAAACATGTCTTTCATCCTCACCCTTCCGGTAAAGTCCTTGGAAGGCAGATCATCGGTATGGGCTATTCCACCTGAACCGGTAAAGGAATTTGGTCCGTTGTTTAGGGAAAGAAGCCCCTTTGTTTCATAATACTCATACTCACGGAGCTGCTCATCCCGCAGAAAAGCCATCAGTTCATGAAGCATTTCCGGCTTGTCGTAAATGTCCAGCATCATTTGATCTAAACCACGCATGTGAACCAGAATTCTGGTTAAACCGCACCGACAAAAACTGACTCCACGTAATTGAACCATCAAGATATCGCCCAATATGTCGTCTGCCAATTCCATCCTTTTGTAAGTGGTCTCCCAGTCTACTTCAATAACGGCTGGTCTGAGCTTTTTCATATCATCAAATGTCCTGATTGAAGGTTCAATATGATAAGATCCGTTTTTGTAATCGCTTCGTACGTATTTGTTTTCAACTCCATAGCTGCTCTTATGGATAGATATTTCAACAGGATAGATTTTTGTTATGGGATAATCGTCGTGTATATGCTGATGACGAAATATGGTTCTTCGCAGGGTCATCTCTATGGTTCTGGCAAAAGGGTTTTGACATTTTAGGGTGGATTCGGGTACCAGTTCATTCCAACCGTTCTGTGGATCGGCAAGTATCATAGCACGTTTTGGCACAAGCGCGTTGGAGTCCCTCCATAGCCGAATCCTTTCAGTTTGAATGGGAAGCTCTGCTGCCTCCGCCACCTGCCATGCCAGCTCCCGCAATAGCCGCTTCTCTTCTGCACTTATAGGCATATTATTCTTCTCCTTTTGTGCTTATTTGTTAATTCTCCCGCCATTGATTAGTCTTCTGTTTATTTCAGCCGATAAGGGTTTTCTCTGCTCCCTTTTATTCTGTCTTATTCCCAAAGCTTTCGGTATGCGACCCCGCCGATTGTCAGGAAAGACAATTAAATGGTTTAATCAAATTATATCTGAACTATTTATTGCAATACATCTACATAATTCATCAAAATATATACTGTGTTAAGATCTTATGCTATAAAATTTTGTTAGCCGTTGCAAAAAGCTGTTTAGAAAAATACTGCACAGCAAATATGTTAACCCATAAAATGCTGTTTGTAGATACTACCAATCCAGCCAGGCATTTTCCCGGAAAATTTACACCTTGTTCTGGACTTGACTCAATTTACGAAACAATTTACGTATCAATAAATCAAGTCTTGATGAATCGGTGTATAAGTCTGATCATGAAGTAAGTTGCCCAATAGTAGGATAAGATAAAGGTTCTACGATATTAATCTGGTGTACATGTACAATAATTGGGTGTATGCAATTTATATAGGTATATAATATAATGCAGCATAGAACGCAAAACGGGGATGATACTATCGGAATTCAAGGATATCTTAATTTTCGAAATTATGCTTTAGGGGGTTAACATTGTGAATGTAGTTGCACAACCAGCTTCTACACAAGTACACTCTACTCGACAAAAGCTGTGGGTACGGATAAAAAAGCATAAAGCTCTATATGTAATGCTACTGTTCCCTGTAGTTTATGTCTTCATTTTCAACTATCTTCCCATGTACGGAGTGCTCATTGCTTTCCAGGATTTTATGCCTCGCTTTGGTATTGCTGGCAGTAAATGGGTTGGCTTGAAGCATTTTCGGAGATTCGTTGACAGTCCAATGTTTTTTCAGACCATGAGAAACACAATTATACTCAACGTATATGGGCTGCT
>LSQX01260600.1_pt1 | contig 41206 bp, 29 predicted proteins | sample 654561 | NCBI WGS metagenome assembly LSQX01 (sample SAMN04489861, study PRJNA283612) | anaerobic digester metagenome | isolation source: 4 biogas reactors fed with cattle manure at either 37C or 55C with and... | place: Denmark: Kongens Lyngby | collected 2014 | reverse complement strand
AACACTCGGATTTTTAGGTGCCGAAAATATTGATTACAGCGAAGACGGCAACATATACAGCGTCAAGTATAAGGGCGAGGACGGTGCGCAATACGAGCTGCAGGGCGAGTATGACAAAGGGGCGGACGCGCTCAAATGCATTGCAAAGACCGACGGCAAAGATACACTGGTTGCGGAATACCGCAAGACCTCATACGGTTATGTCGCTCAATATTATTCTATCGATGAAGACGGCACTTTTGTGTACCAGATTACGGTTAGCGGCCAGAACGGCGTGCTCGGTATTTCCCAATCGGCATCCATGCCTGCGTCATTGACAGGGGATGAAGCATTTGACTTCCCCAAACAAAGCCAGATGTGGTATGAAATAAAAGACAATGTGATAACGGCGCTAACCTCTGCCGGCGAAGAGATTACATTTATATATACCCCTTCAGATGACGAATAGAAAAAAAGCGTGTAAAACAATTTAGCACAGGTCAATATACTGGGGTTGCTCTATATGGAGCAGCCCCTTTTTTTAGTCCTCAAGTTTGCTATACATCTCAATAATATCTTGCAAACCTTTTTCGGCGCCTTTTTGCACGCGCGCCCATTCGGACGCAACATCAGCCGATTTATTTCCAAGCAATGTGCGGCAAATCAATCCTGCATTATTGAGTGCATAATTGTAAGCGTAAATAAAGTCGGTTCTGGCAACGCTTTTAATCATGTCAATAGTCACAGCCGCTGTGCTGTCCCTTGCATATTTGACCTTGAGAGCCATCTCATAATATGCGGGAATTACGGTGCGGTAGCTTTGAGCGCATAGCAACTCGAGTGTTGCGGTTGCTTCGTCAAATTGTTGGCAGGTTACCGGAATGCAGTATACCGTTGCGCTGTCGTGAACAAGCGCCTCATAACTTTTCTGTTGTTCCGTGTACTTTGGGAACGGAATTATTCCGTACTCGTCCTTCATATCACGAAGGTAGTTACAGGAAATGAAGCGATTGATAAGGAACAGTGTGCCGCCTTCCGCGAAGCGGCTTCGCATCAATGACTCGTCAGGAGTAACGTAAACGCCCTCATTGTTGTAGTAGAGGTTATAAAGCGTTTGCATATAACCGACAAAATAATCGGTTAAAACATTGAGGGATGGAATACCATCTTCGTCACGCGTGCACATCACATTTCCCGCTGTATACACAAAATGGTCGGGCTCGGTGCTTGTGCGCGCCATAAATCCGTATATATCGTTTTCGTCGCGAGTGCTGTCGCCGTTTATATCGCGATAAGCCATTTTAGCGTATTTGCCCAGCTCATCATAGGTCCATTTTCCGTCAAGGACGAGTTTATACATATCGTCCGGCGGAGTGCCGAGGTCGTCAATCATTTTTTTGTTAAAGAAGATGCAGCTCATATTTTGAATACTTGTGAGAGAAAGATCACCGTTTAGAAAAAAGGTTTTTGTTTTGCCTATTTTCAATTCATCTATATAGTGTTGCCACCACCAAGGCTGCGAAAGGTCTATGTAATTGCTGTGATTTAAATTCATATACATTCCCTCAAGTGCCTGTGGCAGCACAATCCACTGCGACCCGCTTACAATGTCAAAGTCATCGGAGCCTGCAGTGATGGAGTTGCGCAAGATTTGTCCGTGCTGAGTCGAGTCCGCGCCTCTAAAAATTGCTTCAATTGTTATGTTCAGTCTTTCCTCGACCATGCGGTTGCGGCTATAAACCGCATCGTCAACAATATCTCCGGTTAGCTCGGGCGAAATCTCCTGAACATTGATATCTACGTCGCGGCTTGAAATGCGAACTGTCATGCCGTCGAAATCGAGGTCGTCCGGCAGCGAGTCGGGCGTAAGTTCGCGAGGCATTTCAGTGGTTTCGGCGGAATTGGAAGACGTGTCCGATTCAATGGTCTGATCTACAGGGGCGTCAGAACCCGCGCATGCCGAAAAGGCGGCAACCAATAACGCGAGCAGAAGAGATGCAGCTATAAATCTTTTCTTATCCCGCATAAACTTCCTCCCAAAAGATTTTATTGTACGGCTTGCAGGTGACCGCAGCACTCAATTTCAGGAAAAAATTACAAAGACATTATATCATATTATTGATAATAGTGCAAACGCAAAGTGATAAATATATAAAATTGTAAAGATGCACAAAAAACTCATGCTCGAGTTGTAAATCCTAAATCCATAAGCAGTCAAAAAATTATAAATATCCGGCAGTCGTTTATATTTTATATCTATTTTTCTTGCTTTTTTATGGCAACATGACTTACTATATATATATATATTGCGGGATACCAAACAAATCTATTACTGGAGGATGAAGGATATCAACCATATAACGAATTCCCGCACTCGCTCAAAGAAGGCGGCCAGCATATCAGACATCTTGAAAACTCGCCCTGGCAAAACGAGGTTTGGAGAAAGAAGTATCCGAAAATTGCCGAGTATCTCACATGGGATCCGGACACCGAGCAGAGGTTCCCCCACTATGCGCGTATTGTAAATAATGTCTTTATAAACCACAAGCCTATAAATATCAATTTCGACCACGAAAACCCCAAATACAAAAACAGAGTTGAAAACAATGCCGAGCTGACCGTCGACCCGTCAATGCTTACAGCGGAGCATATTCCCGAGCTTCTCAAAATGGCGATGGAATCCTGCCCGGAATTTAAAGAGATACCCACTCCTTTATTTATAATTTGAGTGCAACCGTTTTTATGGATTATATCTTATATTAAAATTTTTATGCCTGCTTTTTGTACGGTAACCATTAGCCCTGTATATATGCCATACTATTCTCCATAGCTTTTATCAAGCAGCCTGCGCAGCTGAAAGCCCATGATTATCTCTGCGATTGTCCAGCCGGTTTCCATGCAGCAGGGCGACCAGCCAATATCGTGCGGCATGCCGTATATTTCATTGCGGCTGACGTCAAACGCGCGTGTCCAGCCGCCGTCGAGATTGCGGTCGGCGCTATGTATCTGGGCAAGGCGGAGGTATGCGGCGGTTTTATCCCAGCACTTGGCAAACACGGGGTCGCCGGTCGCGTGCAGCGCCCATGCATAACCGACAAGCAGCCAGTTGTTTGTGTAGAGATTGTCGCAGACGGGATCGCCGTTGCGCGCAAGCAAGCCACATTCGCCGCCCTGCACTCCGTAACTCGTGCCTCTATAGTCTTCGTCCCATTCAAGTATGCCGCCGCTCGGATGGCGCCATTTTTCAAGGTCTGCGCAAACGCGGTGCAGCATTTCAAGGTGATTTGGCTTTCCGGTCGCTTTATATAACAGCGCGAGCGGCAAGACAAGGCGAGCGGTTTCCTGGGTTTGGGTCTGAATTCTGATTATATCCGGGTATACGCTCATAAGCGTCTGGAGCCCCTTTTCGGCGACCTCAAGATAGCCTCGCCGGGTTTCGCCGGCAAGATGCGCAAACAGCAGCGCCGCGAGATACCATGCATTATAGTGCGCCGAGCGGTGTCCTCCCGAATTGCGCAGCGCTTCCATTCCCGCCTCGTCAAGCTGCCAGCAGTCGGTGCGCGGGACGCGCAATCCGTCGCTTCCGGTTGTGGCAACCAGAAAATCGAGCGCATGGCACGCATCGGCAAACCTGCGCCTGCCGTCCGCGTGCCTGTCGAGCAATGCGCGCATAAGTGTCGGCATTATCGCTCTTGCCACATCGTCCTGATAGCAGACCCGCCAGGCCGACTCGGACCAGCGTACCATTCCCGCAAAAACCCCGTCTTTTACCTGCAGGCAGTCAAAAACATAGTCCTCACAGGCGTCGGCGATTCGCTTGCTTTCCCTGTTGCCGCGAAGCAGCCAGTCGAAAAGGAATGCTCCGCCTACCTCACCCGTGCAGTCGGCCCGAACTTGATTTGTGCGCAGTTGTTTACCGTCTTTTGCGTCGATATGGTGCAAAAACCCTTCCCTAACGCCGTCTGCGCCGCCATTTATAAGCATGCCGGCTTCGCGGAACCAGCGCAGACCGGCCGCAATGACCTCGCTGTCCGGTGTATCCGGGACATGCCGGCAGATCGGTCGAGGAAACTCGACTTCAATGCCCGTTCCGGCAAGCCACCGGACAATATGTTTTATTAGAGTTTGCCAGTTTGCGACAGGCGCAAGCCTTGCAAGGTTGAAATTTGCCAGCCTGAAAGCGCAAATCAGCGTGCTGTCATTTGTAATCCACAGTGCGCTTTCGCCTTTGAGCAGCTCCTCCGGTGGAAGCTCGCAGCGGTCGTGAGCATTTAGATACGGATGACATGTCAATATGGGCACAGCATTTTCCGCCGAACCGTAATATGGAATAAGTTCATTGTAATGAGGGTCGAAAAGATCGCCGCAGGCAAGCTGTGCAAAATCGCCGCCGACATAGGCCATGCGGTGATGGGAAAGCCTTTTCGGATCGCCTGCGTAAAGCTCGCCTACGGAAGCGATGTATTCTACAAATACCGGCTTTCCAAGCTCTCTGAAACGCTCGAGCACAATCCGCGCCCGCCCGCCTAAGATTACAGGCATATCCTCCGCGCCGCCAAGGACTGCCAGCGCGTCATAATTTTCAGCGTCTTCTCTGCCAAGCTCGGCAAACGAAACCTGCCGCGCATCGGAGAAGGCACCCAACAGCAGCGCCGACAGGTCGGATGGAGTATCAAACGCAAGAAGAAGCTTATTCATATAATTCTTCCTTTTCTGTTAAATTAAACCGCCCATATAGTCTTAACATGAAATGCGCTGTGTGTCAATGCTATAAATCGGACTAAATAAAATTCTAAAAATTCATCATTTTTATTAATTGGTTGTTAAAAAATGTGTTTTATAACAACAATTAGGGTGTTTTATACACAACTCCCATTTGACAATTTATAGTAAATAGCCCGTGCATCAAGACTTAGGGTATGACCGTTTGTTTTTTTACCGACAAATAAACGGGAAAAATCTCATTTTGGATGTGATAAAATGAGCAAATGCCTGGTGTCTGTTGACTGGGACTATTTTATCTACACAAAAGAGGAGTATTGGGGTTCTTATATTGAAAACAAAAGAAGTTTGGTTGACCTTTGGTACAAAAGATATTTAATGGAGAAGTCGAAGGGAAGGGACATCAAAGAGTTTTACAGGCTTTCCCCCGACTGGAAGACATTTTGGGACAATATAAAAAAGCGCTTTTCATTTGCCGAGGACGTCAGTGCCTTTGTTTCGGATTCGCATGCTCTGTCGTATGACATAGCAAAAGAATATGGTTGCAGGACGGTTTGCCTGTTCGATTCTCATGCCGATCTCGGTTACGGGGGGCTGTCATCGCTTTGCTTTGAGGTCAACTGTTCCAACTGGCTCGGCATGCTGCTGGGTGACCGGCAGATAGAAGAGGCTTATATTTTCTACAGCCCATATACTGCTGAAAAGCCGGAAGATTTCAGGCAGATAAACGGCATGTTTAACATTAAATACTGCAGCATAGATGATTTCGGCAATAACTTCACGGTATCGGATGTGCATGTTTGCAGGTCGGGCGCATGGACGCCGCCGTGGTATGACGAAAAGTTTGCCGAGTTTACCGATGCCATGGGTTTTACATACAAAACAGTGGATTGCCCGGCAAGAGATTGGGAACCGGAAAACTTAGATTATTCGCAGCAAATCAACTATCTTCTGGCTTGACGGAAGCGGGAAAACCCACCCATGCATAAAACCGCGCTGACTAAAAGCGCGGTTTTTTATTGCTTTTATTTCCCTTTGACATTATAATGGTAATCAAATCCATTTACTCTGAAATGCAGGAGGCAAGCAGATGTCACAGGGAGTTTCGGACGGAATATTTGGCATGGTGCCTCGCGAGAAAATGAGTAACGGCGCCCGCCTGATGAGAGATGTCTACGACATAAAGTCAAACGCGCCTATATATCAAACGGAGTTCGGATTTTTCACATTTGAACGCTGGAGAAGAGAAGGCTACATTGACGATAGTACCGATTTAAACGCATTGTTTGGCTTTGATCCGCCAGCTCGTCACCATTTGGACGGTTTGGGATGGTGTGAGGCAGGATTTTACCCTGCTTTTGAGGTGAAGGTTCTCGAAGACCGCGGCGATTATGAGGTGGTGCAGGATTTTGCAGGCAGGCATGTGCTGTATTTTAAAGGCAGGCGCGACGGGTTTATGCCGGAATATCTTGACCATCCGGTCAAAGATATGAAGACATGGGAAGAAAAATGCAAATGGAGGCTTGATCCGAATACGCCGGGAAGATATGCGGATTTTGAAAATCGTATGAGGGTAGCAAAGGAATGTGCGCGCGAGGGGAGGCTGATAGTTTTAAATGTTGTGGGCGGATATATGTATCTGCGCAGCCTTATAGGACCGCTTGAGCTGCTGTATAAATTCTATGACGACCCGGCTTTGATCCACGAATGCATGAAAACATGGTTTGAGCTTGCCGACGGGGTCGCCGCGCGCTATCAGCAGCATGTGACAATTGACGAGCTGTTTATTGCGGAGGACATATGCTTCAACCATGGGCCACTTATCTCACCCGATATGATACGGGAGTTTCTTTTCCCGTATTACCGGCAGCTAATTGAAAATATCAAAAAGCGCCAGCTCGACAAAACCCGGCACCTCTATTTCCATGTGGACACCGACGGGTATGCGGAGCCGGTTATTCCCCTGTACCGCGAGCTGGGGATGGATCGCATGAGTCCGTTCGAGGTCGCGGCGGGCTGCGATGTCGTGAGGATAGGGCGGCAGTATCCGGATTTGATAATAAGCGGCGGGATTGACAAGCGTGTGCTTGCACAGGGGAAAGAGGCAATTGACAGGCATATCGACTCTATCCTGCCCGTCATGAAAAGGCGGGGAGGCTATTATCCTACCTGCGACCACGGTGTCCCCGAAGAGGTCAGCTTTGAAAACTACATGCACTACCGAAAGCGGATTTTAGAGTACGCATAAATTGCGCTTGCGTTCTCGGTGAAAAGTGTATGGCTGTCCCCGGTCTTTTATAAACACCCGCAGCAATTGCAGCGTACAAAAGTCAGGACATATTAACATGACGGCTGAGAACTGCTGCGGCGGCTTTCAATTGATTGTAAGGCGAGGGCAACCCTCGTGCGCCTTGTAGCGGCGTAAACCGCCTTGTCGTCTGATCGGTAATATCCGAGCGCCGGTTTGCCCCAAAAATGAAAGCCTTGCAGCCGTCCCCACTCGGCTTCGCCGGCAAGTATCTTCGGTATATTGGGTGGCCGGCTCCTCCGGCTTCATCGAGTATGGGATTAAACCATGTGCTGTAGCAAATAGCCACGAGATTCTCACGCTCCGCAATGTCAAACAGTTTTGATTGGGTCTTTGTTTTGCCGGCGGCTGTAGTTTCAACGCTTTTTTGGTGTGTGTTTTCCATGTTAATCGGCACTCTCCTATCACAGGCATAATCGTCAGCCATGAGAATTTATATAGTCGGCGAAGTTATAATGGTAGGCAGCTTTTAACCTGAACCCTGTTATCATTATAACGCCGGTAGAATGCGGAATCCAATCGCATATCTAAAGCAAAAGCAATATCCTGGCATGTTTCACTGAATGTTCCTCTATCAAAAAATCGATTTAAATAAAGGGGTAGAAATTATGTTGAAACAGCTATTTTGCCTGCTGCTTGCCTTTGCGATTTTGCTGCCGCTGGTCTCCTGTTCGGACGGCGCAGCGAGCACGACGGTAACCGATGTCAGTGAAACGACAACAGAGACCGAACCGGAAGACACACGGGTGTATCCTGATTTGCCTGCCTATGACGCGGAAGGCGCGACGGTGACCGTCGTAAATATCGATTATACCATTCCGATTTGGGTCCAGCGCGATATTTACGCCGAAGAGCTCAACGGCGAGATTATCAACGATGCCGTATTCAATCGCAACTTCATTGTTCAGGAGCGCTATAATCTCAAAATAGTTTCAAATCAGGTGCATGACACGTACGGTACAGTTGTCCAAGCCAACGCGGCAGCCGACGGGAGCATCGACCTGGCAACGGTATGTCTGAAACATTTTGCGATGCTTGCCAGCTCGCGCAATTTGGTTGAGCTGAGGACGATTCCGCATCTTGACCTTGAAAAGCCGTGGTATGACCAAAGCTCGGTCGAGTGCCTTTCGATTGCCAACAAACTTTACGGCGTATGCTCCGATTACACTATAATGGACAAAGATGCCACGACCGGAATGGTCTTCAACAAGCAGCTGCTCCAAGACTATAATCTCCAAGACCCGTATGCGCTTGCCAAATCGGGCAGCTGGACAATAGACAAGCTGCAAGAGATGTCGTCGAATGTCTCGCTTGATGTAAACGGAGACGGCAAAATGGACGACAACGACCGCTATGGTCTGCTTTATCAACGCGACACGATGTCGAGCTTTTACAACGGATGCGGCGGAATAATAGCGTCAAAAGACGAAGACGACCTGCCTGTTATGACCTTAAATACCGACAGGTCGTATATAATACTTGACAAGCTCTATGATTATCTCTATAACGAGCAAATCTGCTTCCATGTCATGAAGTTCTTCGACCCGCTGCCCGAAGGGTTTACAAACGGCATGACACGCATGTTTCAGGCAAACTGTGCCCTGTTTATGTGGATACGCATGGCGGACGTCCAAAACCTGCGCACCATGGAAGTCGATTTCGGCATCCTGCCCATACCGAAGTGGGACGAAAAGCAAGCTCGCTACTTTCACTCTGTCAACCCCTATGTAGGAGCAGCAGTCATTGTGCCCAAATGCGCACCTAATCTTGAGCTAACGGGTCTTTTTATCGAGGCGATTTCAGCCGAGTCGAAATATCTGCTGCAGCCCGCGTACTATGAGGTAATGCTTACCACAAAGCTGACGCGCGACAACGAAAGCGCGGAAATGCTCGACATAATCTTTTCGTCGCGTATATATGACAATGGGGAGATTTACGATTTCGGCGGTATCGGAGGAGACCTTATCTACATGACAATGACATTTGACCGCAACATAGCATCGACGTATGCAAAAAAGGAAAAAATGATAGCAAAGCAAATCGAAAAGACGGTAAAGGATTTCACCGAAGACGAATAAACTGCTCTTGTTGTATATATCCTTTCGGCGGCCGTTTAGCGAACAAAAAGACTACTGCCGGCAGAATGGGGATTTAGACGCTGTGCAGATTTAAAACCAAGCGAGGGGAACCGAAAAACCCCCTCGCATTTTTTATTTCTATGATAGATACTCTGGCAAACCGCTTGTTTGAATTGCAATTATGTTATATGATTATGCTATAGGCTTTTTGTGCCGTCAATTTATCTGCTCTTTCCAGGAAACTGAAAACCATTTTCCGCTCTTTTAGAATAACAAAAACTGAAAGGTTGGTACAAAGCAAATGAAGCATGTTTACCATGACGTTGACCTTTGCGTGATAGGCGGCGGTATGGCGGGACTTTGCGCGGCGGTGGCTGCCGCAAGGCATGGGATTCGGGTGGCGCTAATGCATGACAGGCCGGTGCTCGGCGGGAACGCCTCGAGTGAAATCCGAATGCATATATGCGGCGCGCACGGCGACGGCAACAGGGAAACGGGCTTGCTCGAGGAGATAATCCTTGAAAACTACTACAGAAACCACAACATGTGCTATTCAATCTGGGACAGTATTCTATATGAAAAGGCGAGATTTGAAGAAAACATAACACTGCTTTTAAACTGCACATGCCAGACCGCTGAGACCGACCCCGAGACCGGTCGCATCCTATCGGTGACAGGCTGGACGCTCTGCAGCGAGACATATCACACGGTCAAAGCCAAGTTTTTTGCCGACTGTTCGGGCGACTCGATTTTAGCGCCGCTTACCGGAGCCGAGTATGTTATGGGCAGGGAAGGCCGCAACGAGTTTGGGGAGCCAATCGCGCCCGAAGTGGCTGATAAAAAAACCATGGGCATGAGCATTATAATGATGCTGCGCGAAACCGACAGCCCGCAGCCCTACACACCGCCGGAATGGGCGTATAAGTTCCCGACCGACGCCGATTTGCCGATTGCCGACCATTCTGTAAACACAAACTTTTGGTGGATAGAGTACGGCGGCACGCTCGACTGCATTCATGACACCGACGAGATCCGCGACGAGCTGCTAAAGATTGCGTTTGGCGTATGGGACCACATGAAAAACTACGGCGACCACGGCTGTGAAAACTGGATGCTCGACTGGGTGGGCTTTCTGCCCGGAAAGCGGGAGAGCAGGCGCTATCGCGGCCCCTATGTCGTGACGCAGCACGACGTGGAAGCGGGCGGCAGATTTGACGATGTAATCACTTACGGCGGCTGGACAATGGACGACCATTTTCCGGAGGGGTTTTATTATCGCAAAGGGCACCCGACCATATATCACCCGGCGCCGTCGCCGTGGGGGATACCCTATCGCGCGGTGTACTCGGTGAATATCCCCAACCTTTTCTTTGCGGGTCGGAATATCAGCGTCACACATACGGCGTTCAGCTCGTCGCGCGTGATGGGCACCTGCGCAATGCTCGGTCAGGCGGCAGGCACCGCCGCGGCGCTCGCCGTGCACGACGGTGCGGAGCACTGCGGTGAGGTTGACGTCGGAAAATTGCAGGAGGCGCTGCTTTGGGACGACTGCATGCTCCCGGGGAGGCCCCGGATCCCGACCGAGAAAACCAAGTCAGCAAAGACACTCTATCCAATGCTGGCTGACGGCTGTGACCGCGAAAATCCGGCGGAGGTTGCACTCGGGCAGGCGATTACATACACATGGGACACGCCGGTATATGTTGATGAGGTGCGCGTTATATTTGACAGCGACCTCAATCGCAGAAGGCACAACATGCCGTCAAGCTATCCGCTGAACATGCCGAAAGACCACGTGCCTGAGACCTTGGTCAAAGAATACAAAATAATCGCGGTGAGCGAAGGCGGGGAAGAAGTAACTTTGGTCCATGAAACCAAAAACCGCGCCCGCCTTGTTAAAAAGCCGGTGAAAATGAAATGCAAAGAAGTTAAACTCATCCCGCTTGCGACATGGGGCAAAGAGACCGCGGCTGTGTTTGCGCTGGATGTGAGATAAAATTGCAGCCTGCGTACCGGCAGCCTCGCAGCTATATCTGTTGGCGTGCCGCTAAATGGAGCGGCGCCCGTTTTGGAATGCCGGAAAACAGAATGCACAAGGCTGTATAAGGGAACTTTTAACATTTTCAAACGTCTTATGATTGTGTTAAATTATTACTGCAAATAAAACCGGTCAACGGGGATTGGACCCTCTCCACTCCCCGTTAAACTATATCAGAAAGGCAAGTCATGGACCAAAAAAACGAGATAATAGCGGCTGATTTTGATAAATTGGCCGAGGCGGCAGACCACACCAGATGGGACCACAACAACAATTATTATAAAATGATGCTTGCGTCCATCCCTCCGGAGCTGCCGCGCTCGGCGCCGGCAATAGATATAGGCTGTGGCACGGGTCTGTTATGCCGCATGCTGGCCGGGCGGTTTGATAAAGTTATAGGCGTCGATATATCCGAAGGGCAGCTTAACATTGCGCGCTCACAGGGGGTGCCCGGATGCGAGTTTATACTTGGCGATATAATGGATTTGCGGCTTGATGAGAGCACCTACGCCTGTATTGTCTCGGTCGCCGCCGCCCATCACATGCCGTATGGTGCGCTGCTTGAAAAATGCAAAAAAGCCCTTATGCCCGGCGGCGTGCTGATGATACTCGATTTATATGAGCCAAAAACATTGAGCGACTATTTATTGCAAGGGCTTGCGTTTTTGCCCAACCGGATTCTCGAGTTTTACCATAACCGGGACAATCCGCGGACAAAGGAAGAGATAGCCCTTTGGCTCGAGCATGGAAAACGCGACGAATATATGAGCATAAAAGAGCTGCGTGATGAGGCAAATAAAACCCTTGGCGGCGGTTTTCGCCTGCGCAGGCTGCTCTATTTCCGTTACTTGTTAACTTACATAAAACCGAAGGAACAAGAAGTTGGCATATCAAGATGAAAGCGACTAAACCGTATTTACTTATTGTAACAGGCAGACCGGGTACAGGGAAGACTACATTTGCCAAAAAGCTTGGCAAACATATTTATATGCCTGTTTTCAGTCGGGATGAGATTAAAGAGGGATATGTTCATACACTCGGCAAAAGCCATGCCGAGCTTCCCAAAGAAACCAATAAAATAGTCACCGATATATTTTTTGAAACAATTGAAAGCCTACTTTTCAAAAATGTATCCCTTATTGCGGAAGCCGCGTTTCAGCATAAAGTGTGGGAGTCAAGGCTGTGCGACTTAAAGAGAAAAGTCAAGCTTTTTGTTCTGATCTGCAAAACCTCGGATGACCGAATATCGCAAAAACGCTTTATAAGCCGCGGAAAAGATAATCCTATGAGAGAATATTTTCATGGTGATAAGGCAGTAAAGCTTGATTACGGTGGCGCACAGCCTGAAATATCGCCATACGACGAGCCGCATTTGGATGTGCCGACAATATATGTTGACACAACTGGCGATTATAGCCCGTCCATTCCTGAGCTGAAAGCGGATATTTTCGGAATGGCGAAAGGAACAATCACGCAGGAGTATGACTAACAAAAGACAGGGCGGCGGAATGGGTTATACCCCGGATTTCGGGCACAAACGCTGAGCTGATGAAGCTTTGCCGGCAAAGCCTATCGGAGCGAGTGTGCTGACAATTGGCAAGGATTTGAAAAAGAGGCCGCTTCACCGGCTTTTTTACATGAAAATTTCAGTCGATGAAGAATTAAGTATTGCTGCTGATACATTGCTTAAAAGACAAGGGGACTGTCAAGCAGTCCCCTTTACACAGCTCTTATCTTGTATGCGCGGCGCGTGCCATTGCAAGCACGTTTGCGGGCGGCACGTTCGGGAGTATTTCCTCGTGGCTGGGCGAGATGACGATATTCGGGCCGAGGATGTCGCGCACGCGCCTGACTTCCGCTTCTATTTCGGCAGGCGTGGCATTCACGAAAAAGCTCTGCGCGTCGATTCCGCCGAGGAAAGCAAGGTCGTTTTTATACTGTGCAAGCGAGTGCGCGTCCATGCCGGTCGCCTGTGCCTGAATAGGGTGTATAACGTCCACGCCGGCATCGATGAGGTCGGGTATAACACGATATATCGAGCCGCAGGAGTGAATCATCACAATTTTGCCGTACTTTTTGCCTACCGCAACCAAGCGTTTGACTGAGGGCAGCACAAATTTGCGGAAAAGCTCGGGTGAGATCATGAGATCGCGTTGTGTGCCGAAATCGTTACCAAAGAACATGATGTCGGCGCGGTCGCCGAGCCCCGCAAAAAATTTATCGTTTGCGGCAACATAAAAGTCGACCACGCGCTCGGTCACCGCCTCGACCACTGCAGGATTTTCGTACATTTTTATAAAGTAATTCTCCATGCCGAAAAAGTCTGCCACGATGTGATAAAAACAGCTCCACAAACCCGTAAACACCGCCTTGTCCTGATGGCGGTCGATAGCGGCATATACATCGGTAAAGTCGAGATATTTGGGGTCGGGCCACGGGTAGCGGTCAACCTCGGCGACGTCTTCGGTGTCGGCAAATGTGCCGCCGGCGCTGAGTGTCGGGCGGCCGCTTGTGCCCCATGAGGTGTCGAACATGGGCAGTCCTTCGGGGTGTCTGTAGCCCCAGTCGGCAGAAATCCAGCGGCAGTCGTCGCCGAGATATGTATAAATCGCTTCGTAATCGGGCTCGATTCCCCATTCTTTTGCCATGATTGGAACGGTGGCGTGATTTGGATGGCCTGTCCAAAACGCCAGCCCGTCGGTATTCTTGCGAGTGAATATGTTTTTTACAATTTCGCGGGAAGTCATATGAGTTAACCTCTTTCGACGTATGGCTAAATTTAATTTTCATTTGATTATATCACATATACGCATTTAAGTAAACAAAAGTATTTATGTGATATTCGTGTCTAAATATTAAAAAAATCACAAAAATGAGTTGCTTTACCGCATTATATTATTTATAATATTATTCGGATAAAAAACTGAGTACAATTAAAACTGGGGTAATAGTTATGGAAAAAATCACGGTTGCAGTTATCGGATGCGGTAGAATAGCCGATTCCGCACATTTTCCCGCGCTTTCAAAAATCGAGGGCGTGGAGATTAAATATGCATGTGATATAATTGAAAGCAAGGCTCAAGACAAGGTGGAAAGATTCGGCGCGAAACAGGCCATAACGGACTATAAGGTTGCGCTGGCTGACCCCGAAGTCGACGCTGTATTTGTGCTGACGCCCAACTACTCGCATTATACGATTACAATGGACGCACTGAATGCGGGCAAGCATGTATTTTGCGAAAAGCCAATAACCGTCAATTACGAGCTGTCGTGCGAGATGGCTCGCAAAGCCGCGGAAGTGAACCGCCAGCTTGTTATTGGTGTTTGCAACAGGTATCACAGGACTGTCGAGCTTATAGAGGAAATGAACCGCACCGGAAAGCTCGGCAAAATCTATCATATCTACTGTTCGTTCCGCGCACATCGTTCAATCCCCGGTCTTGGCGGGCCGTTTACAATTAAAGAGCAGTCGGGCGGCGGTGTTTTGATTGACTGGGGCGTTCATTTCTTTGACCTTATATTGTATATCCTCGGCGGCGCGAAAATCGAGACCGTTACAGCCGATGCATACAGCGAGATGGCAAAGGACATCAAAGAATATGTATACAGAGACATGTGGGCCGGCCCGCCCGTACTTGACGGCATCAACGACGTCGAGGATTTTATAACAGGCTATATCCGAACCGACAAAGCCAGCATTTCGTTTAACGGCGCGTGGGCGCAGAATATTGATAAAAATGAGATGTTTATCGACTTTATGGGCGACCGCGGCGGTATTCGCATGATGTATGGAGGCGACTATACATTCTACACTGTCGAAAACAAAGAGCTTGTGCAGTACAAGCCCGAGTATGAAATCCCCAACATGTACGAGCTGGAAGACAAAGACTTTATAAGGTCGATACGCACCGGCGAGCCGACAAGAAACCATATTGACAAAGTGCTCGAAAGCGCCAAGCTGCTCGATTATGTCTATAAATCGTCGGAAGAGAGAAGGGAAATCCGGCTGTAAATGCGTTGCGGCAAGTTAGAGAGCCGCTGTGATGCGGCAGCATGACAAAAGGCACAGCTAACTTCCGCCAAACTGAAAACAAACTGCAAAACGGCAGCGCAAGCAGAGAGCTCGCGCTGCCGTTTTAATATCCCCATATCAATAATTTGGGGATAAAACCTGAAGAATATGCTATCGGGCGCGGAGGTTTACGCGCCCGAGTCTTTTGCCGGTCGCTTTTTAGTCGTATCTTCCCAGCTCAAGTGCCTTGTTAACGAAATATTTGTATGTCTCATAATTTACTGTCTTTGGAATCGAGTGGTCGGAGTGGACGGCATAGCCGTATCCTTGCTTGACAATCGGGATTTTCTTTTCCAGCTCCGCGTCGATGCGCGCTTTATCGTTTGTATAAAGCTCACGCACATCGATGCCTCCCATAAACGAGAGACGGTCGCCGTATTTTTCATACAGGCGCAGCAAATCCATGCCCGCCTTGACCTCGATAACCTGAAGCATATCCATCCCGGCGCGCAAGAGGCCGTCTATCAGCGGCTCGATAAATCCGCACGAGTGGACGATAACGGGCAAATCGAGACTCTTTGCAAAGTCAAAGGTGTATTTGTGCGCCGGATACAGGAATCGGTCATACATTGCCGGGCTCATGAACGGTGCGCCTTTGTAGCCCATATCCTCGTAATACCAAATGCCGTCCGGTTTGCCTTCCCGCTCAAACAGCAGCTTCTGTGCCCGGACGGTCATCTCGGCATAGGTCTGGGCCATATCGGTGATCCAGTCGGGGTCATATATCATAGCTGCAAGCATTTCTTCATGTCCGACCAGCGGATGCATCAGCTCGAACACATTTGTGCCGCTCCAAACGAAGAATAGCTGCCGCTCCTCGGCATATTTTTTTGCGTTTCTGTATGCTTCGAAGTTGATGCGGCGCTCGAGGTCGGCTTCATTTGTAAGCAGGGGCTTGACAAGCTCTTCCCATTTTTCACGCGAGTCGATGCCAAAGCCTATATGCTCCGGAGTTGTGTCGTGCTTTTTGTGACGGCGCATAGTTGCCCAGTTACCGTCGAGATATGTAACCGTGTCTTCGTCCTCCGCAACCTTAACCGGCTGGAAATCTAACCGGGCAGTGAAATTGGTCGGCCAGCATTCAACCATGTCAAAACCGAACTCGGCGTTAAAATCGCCCGGACAGCCTTGGTTTTGTGTCCACTCGGCATAAGTGTCGTTCCAAAAATGTTCGAACAGACCAACGCGGTCGGCCGGTTCGCGGCGCAATATGCGAGACATGCGCTCTTTTCCTGTCAGCTTATCCATTGTACACCTCTACAGTAAAAATGAAGTTGAAGGCAACGGCTTATATTTTCGCTGTTGTCATCGGTCGGTCTCTTGCCGGTCGCCTTTCTTAAAATCTGTGATGTTTGCAGCGGAGACTTGCTTCCTTTAGGTTAAGTATAATACATTATTTTGCGCTTTTCAATACATGGACAAAAACACGCCGGTGTAATTGTCATTTTTCTGGAGCTTTATAAGGCTTAGATACAGGAAAAAGAGGGCAAGATACTGTCCATATCAGCCGCTGCAAACTAAAAAGCGAACCATACGCCCATAAAGCGTACGGTTCGCTGAATTTGACAAAAGCGTGTTTGCGGCTATTCGCTTGCAAAATTGTTGAAATAGCCCTGTACCAAAACAACCGGCGTTCCTCTGTCTCCGCTGCCGCTCACAAGGTCGCAAAGACTGCCCACAAGGTCGATAATTCTTCTCGGAGTTGTGCCCTGTGCGTGCATATTGCCTACCAGGTTTTTATTTTTGTTTTTAATCTGTTCTTTGAGTGCGCTTTCCAGCTCCTCGCCCGAAAGCATTGCAAAGTCATTGTCGGCAAAATACTTGATTTTAAGTTCGTTGGGTGTTCCGACAAGGCCGCCCGTATATGCGGGGGCAATGACAGGGTCTGCAAGCTCCCAAATTCCGCCGACGGGATCCTTGAATCCGCCGTCGCCGAATATAAGCACCTCTATGTTTTTTCCGGTTTTTTCTTTCAGAGCGGCGGCTAAAGCATCGACAAAAGCCTGCGTATCCCTGGGAAAGAGCTTAACGCTGTCTTCAGACGCCTTGTTTGAACCCAAAAGCCCGTATTCGGGGTTGTATCCGCTGCCGTCAACCGGCTCGGTCAAAATGTCGTCAAGCCGAAAGCTCTTTTCGGCGCCTGCTTTCTTTAAAAGTTTTTGCGTCCTCTTTCTTGTGTGGACATCGCAGTTTATGACATTTTTCGTGTATTTTAAGATATGGGTCGGGTCATTGGAAATGATTATCTCGATATTGGAATTTATGCTTTTATAAAACTCGATGTAGTCAACCCCGGTGAAATGATGTACTGTTGAGTTTTTATCAAATATCTTCCGAAACTCTTTTTCGGTAAAGTGGTCGGAGTAGGGGTTGATGTCTGTTTCATCGAATACCTCTCTGTCAACCAGCGGGTTACCAACTTCATCTGTAGGATATGATAGCTGAACATAAAGTTTCTTTGTGCCCATGGAAATGCCTTTGAGCAGTATAGAAAACCGGTTGCGGCTTAAGATGGGAAAGACAATGCCAAGCTCCTCGCCGCCGAATTTTCTCTCAATATCTTTTGCAATTTGCTCACATGTGGCATAATTGCCCTGTGTCCTTGCAACAAGCGCTTCGGTAACTCCGACTATATCGCCATCATTGAAGTCGAACTTTTCATTTTCAGCAGTTTTAAGCAAGCTGCCAACGATGCCCTCTATAAGATCATCACCAAATTTAAATATGGGAGTTATAATGCCTTTTGCGGTCACACCGGAATAACGCATTACAATAGGTTCCTTTCCGTAATTCAGATTCGCTTTTATTATAGCAGTGTTAATAGTATAAGTCAAATTGATATCTTTAAATTTTTATGTAGTAAATGCGCTGATGTGTGAATGAAACGGAAGGATAACAAAACAAAAAACCGCAGCCCCGCGAAGCTCTTTTTGCGGGACTGCGGCGCATTCATTCGGCTTAGCTGTAATGCTCCAATACCTTGTCAATTACTCTTTCAAGCTGTTTTTCGGCGGCTTTGACATTTTGGGCATAAAACGAGGCTAAATTGGTGCTTTTTTGGCTCATAAGGGTGGGCAGTATATACACCATCGGCCCGCCTTCGCCGTATGTCCAGCTGAACTCATAGACCAAGCCCGAGCGGATAATGTTGAACATCTCGTATGACTCGGAGTCGCGCAAACGCTTGTTTTCGTATGTAACCTCATACACCGCAGGCACGACATGTTTGTATGATTCGACTGCCAGCGCCTCGCTTATGACGCCGACCATCTCGGGACTGTCGATGCTGACGGGAATTATGAGTACCTGCGTATCGCTCATAACGTAATAACTATTCTGAGCCTCGTCAAATTTGGGAAGCGGAAGAAGTCCAAATTCGATGGTAATATCCCGCATATCCGGGAGAATCTCCGTATTTGAGTGCAAATACAGTACCTGACCCTGTCCGAACAGAGGGGTTATACCTGCTTTCGCCCCCATCCATGGCTCCCACGGTACATGGAGCGTCTGATTGCCATTATATAGCAGGTCGTAGAATTTTTCCACCACCGTCTGCATCTTCTCCGATGCGAGAGGTGCAAAGCGGGGATAGCCGTTCTCGTCAAATTCGGTCAGGCTCAGCCCCATAGAATGGACGACCGTCACCGATTGCCAGCCTACAGTGTGCGAATATCCGTACTGGTCGCTTTCATCAAACACACCGTCGCCGTTTAGGTCGCTTGTAACTGCGCGCGCATGCGAGGTTAGCTTGTCCCATGTCCAGGCACCGCTTTTGACAAGCTCATAGGGGTTTTCGAGATTGCTGTCGGCTATCATCTGCTTGTTGAAGAAGATAACCATCGGACGCTGGTAGATATAGTCGCTGCACGCTGTGAGCAGCACATCGCCGATTTGAAGCTTTTCCTTCGCGCTCGAGTTCCACCACGGCTTTGTCATGTCTACCACGGGCAGCTTGTTCCAGTCGTAGAGCGAGCCGTTTGACATCAGTCCCGTCAGCCCGATATAAGTATGTGCTGCAGCAAGGTCATACGCTTTGTCGCCCGCGAGCACGCTGATTCGGACCGCTTCCGAAACTTCGTTCCAGTCGCCGCCGGTGTCGTGGTGCTCAAATGACACGTTAAAGCGCTCTTCGATATTGATAGTGCGCCTATAAACAGCGTCGTTTATAACCTCGCCGTTTTCGGCATCGGTGAAATACGGGTCGCTCATCTGCTCGGTCGAAAGTACGATATTAAAAACCGCGCCCGAAAAATCATAGCTCCCGATGCCGTCGTCAATGTTCAGTCGGTCGGCAAACCCGCTTGTCGTATCTGCCGGTGCGGTCTCGCCGTTTTCGGTCGGCTCTGCCTGTGTCTCGGAATCCGTGTTTGCCGGGGCACTGCATGAGACAAAGGAGAGTAGCGCGAGCATAAATGCCAGGGTCAGGTGCAAATTTCGTGACATTGCGTCACACCTCCTGTCCTCCTGTCGTAACGGATGCCCGAAACGTTTTATTCTTCCCACTCGAACACATGGAAACCGCTATGGCAACTTATATTTTCGCCGCCGGCTACCACGCGCGCCTCGCAGCCGAACGGGACGTTGACATACAGCCGCAATTTGCCGTATCTGCGCGTCCACTTAACCGACAGCTCGCCGCGCGGCGTGTCCACAACCGCGTGCGCATGCAGCAGCCCGGTCGGATAAACAGGGTCGACATCGAAGAAGGCGAACCCGTCGCGTATGTTCCGTATGCCGCACAGCCATGCATAAAGCCAATAGCCTGCCGCGCCGTACATCGGGTGGCAGTGCGAGTTCATGCCGGGGTTTTTCTTCAGCTCAAACCGCTCCCAAATCGTGGTAGCTTCGTTCTGGATCTGGTATCCGAAAGACGGGTAATCTTCGCGCAACAGCAGCTTCCACGCATCGTCGGTATAGCCGTATTTTGCCAGCATATCGAGCAGGTAGCGTGTGCACAGGTTGCCGGTGGTGATTTTGTAGCTGTTTTCCACGAGACTGTTGCGCATGACCTGTGCCGCCTTGGCTCTGCCTTCCTCGGGCAGAATGTCAAGCCAAAGCGAAAATGCCTGCGCAGCCTGCGAGCCGGTCGCCACAACCCCCGTTTCGGGATTATACCATTGAGCCAGATACGCCTCGCGGATTTTGTCGGCCGTTTCGTTCCAGTGACTTTCCTTTTCAGGCATACCGAGCAGCCGCGCGAAATCGGCGAGCAGTTTGCAGTTGAAATACGAGTAACCTGTGCTCATGAGCTGACCGGGTGTGACCGCCGAGACCGCGCCCTCATCACCGACGCAGGCATAAGCGGGACCGGCCCAGTCACCGTAATAGCTGTAGTCGACGATATAACCGGTGCTGCGCGATAAAAGCAGATTCTCCCACGCCTCATAATGCGCGTATGCCCGGCGCACGGTCTCGACGTCGCCCAAGAACCGCAATGCCTCGCGCCCGGCGACAAGGAACGACGAGCAGACCGGGTCGGCCGGCAGTCCGCCGAATACATACGGCGAGCAGCAGGTGAAGGCGCCGTCCTCATGCTGTGCATCGATGACATCCTGTGTAATTTTCGGAAACATGCGCCCAATCTCGAAGTTATAGGGCGTTTCCTCAAACCTGACGGTAGCGTCGTTGAGCCACTGCATGCGCTCGTCGCGCTGCGGGCAGTCGGTGAGAATCGAGTGCATGTTGGCGCGCTCGGTCATAACTATGTTTTGGTGGATTTTATTTACAAGTGCGCTACCGCACGAAAAATGCGAACTGTTCTCAAGGTCGGTGTGCAGCGATATGGCGCAAATATCCGAGCGGTCGAGAGTTTCAAGTCCCTCGACGCGCGCATAGCGGAAGCCGTGATAGGTGAACATCGGCTGCCAGACGTCAAGGTCACGCTGGTCTCCCGCCGCGATGTAAGTGTCGGTCGCTTTCGCATCGCGCAGCGGCGCGGTGTAGAGATTACCGTCCTCGTCGAGCATTTCTGCATGCGAAATTGTGATTTTGTGCCCGCATGCAAGCCCCCGCGGCAGTTTGAGCCGCACGACACCCGCAATGTTCTGGCCGAAATCGACGATATGTACGCCGCGCGACAGGCTGTAGATTTCAAGCGGCTGCCAAATCTGCCCTTCGCGTATCGGCTCCAGCGTCATCGGGCGCAGCGCTCCGCCCGGCGGCGGGAGTATAACGGAATCTTTAAAGCATTCGGGCACACTGTCCGGCAGGTTCCAGCCCGGTATATCGGCGGAAGCGTCGTAGATTTCGCCGTCAAACATGTTGCTGTGGGTTATTGCTCCGTGTGTCCAGAGCCAGCCGTCGCCGGTTTCAACAAGGATTTTTTCTCCGCTCGATGTAAATAGTTCCAGGCGCGCGGCAAGCTGGTGCGGACCGAAAAATGCAATTTTGCGGTCTCCAATGGCTTTGGGCACAAGACCTTCGTCATTTCTCCGCCAGCCCTCAGCCACTATAACGCCAAGCGTATTGACCCCCTGCGACAAAAGCGAGCGGTCAACAGGTATTACGGCGTAATAGCAGGTTTTGGTGTAATCGGAGTGGGCGGGGTCAAGCACAGAGGGGTCAAGCTCGGCGCCGTTAAGATAGGCTTTGTGATAGCCAAGCCCGCAAATATATAGACAACCGCCCACTATATCTGTATCAACCGTAAAGTCGCGCCTGAAGTAAACAGGCTTGCGCTTTATGTCCTCCGACGCGCCAATCCAAACGGCGTTCCAGCCGTCGGCGTCGCCGCGGATAAACCAGTCGCTGCCCTCTTCGCTTTCGTTTCCGAAGTTGTCGCGCAGCTTGACCGAGAAATCGATCCTTTTGCCGCGCGGAAGCTCTTTGCCGGCATAAAGTGCGCTCTGCTCGCGGCACTCGACCCAGCCGGAATCCCAAAGTTCGTCCGTACCGCAGCTCACGCGGACGCGATAGGCGCTCTGATATGCGCCTGCCTCGCCGCCGAGCACACCCCATGAGATAAGAGGGTTTCCGCCTTCAACTGTGCGGTATCGGAAATCTTTTTGCAGCCTGCCTCTGTTTACGCGGAACTTGTAGGGTTTAAACATAACTGCCCTCCTCATCCTTCGAGCAGAAGCTCCCTGATGTATGCTGTGGATTTTACGGCATCGTTTGCGTCGAGAATTTCTTGCATTCTCGTGTCGTCGATTTTCTCGACAAGGCGCTCGAAGGCTTGCATCCACAGAACGGTTTGCTCAACGGCGTCGCGGCTTTCCTCGCGGTAGGGATATTGGTCGGTCGATATGTAGCCGCTGTAGCCGAGCTTTTTCAACCAGTAGAACATCTCGATATACTCGACAGTGTGTACGGAGCCGGCGATAAGGTCGTCGTCCCAAAGCCGCCAGTTGTCGTTCATGTGGAAATGATACATCCTGCCGCGTGACATTGCGGCACAAATTGCCTCGGACACGTCTTCGTATGCCTCAAGCGAGTGGCCGACGTCGATTGTTATACCCATGTTCGGCATGCCGCTTTCGCCGATAATGGTCAGCGCTGTCCAGACATTGGCCAAAAACGAATGGTTGCGCGGCTCTTTAGGCTTGTATTCAAGCGCGATGCGCATGTCGGGATTATCGGCACAGCACTGCGCCAGCCCTTCGGAAAGCCACTTGTGTGCTTTGATGTAATCTGCCTGCAGCGGATAGTCATAGCCGTCCTGACCGTTCCAAATGCTTATAAGCGAGCATCCTAATTCGCGGGCGAGCTCACACATGCGGTTGGTCTCGAGCACCGCTTCGCGGCGGATATTTGCGTCGGGGTTGGTAAACGCGCCTTTGCTCCAGATTTGCGTGCCGAAATGGTCGGGGATAATGGCGACCGGCTCGAGAGCATACTGCTTCAGCAGATCTTTGATTTTTCCGACGGTCTTGTCGGACAGATGCCATTTTCCGATAAGTTCCACGCCGGTGACACCTTTTATCGATGCCACGCGCTCGAAAAGCTCCTCAAGCTCAAAGGAGCGGCCGTAACCTCCTGTCATGTACCTGTCGGAACACTGACCAACATTGCCCAAAATAACAGAATATTTTATCATCGGAGTTCCTCCCTAAGTTTTATGGCCTGACCGAAAATTTATTTTATCGCCACAGTGGCGGTTTTGCGCATCAAGACAAATAAATGCCGCGTGTCAAGTCGATTGTCTTATGACAAGCTGAGTGGGAAGCACAATATCGCCCGCCTCGTCCGGCGGCAAGCCGCCAATCAGTCTGGTAAGCAGCGCAATGCTTTCGCGCGCGATGCTGTCTATGTCCTGTCGAACGGTCGTGAGCGGAGTGGGGGACGCTTCGGCGAAAATCACATCATCGTAGCCTGTTATGGCTATGTCTCGGGGAATATCAAAGCCGCGCCGGCTCAAGGTGTTTACAACACCGAGCGCCATCATGTCGTTGACACAGACGGCGGCGTCAAAGTTGCCGCCGCTGTCTGCAATTTGCTGTGCGGCAACGCAGGCGGCGGCATAGTTGACCTCGGGAAGTTCAATAATTTTCAGCTCGCTTTCGCCTATCCCTGCATCGCGTGCGGCGTCGAGAAAGCCCGAGCGGCGAATATCGAGCGTATAGACATCCGAGGGGCCGGTGATATAGACGGGCCGCCTGCGGCCGCGCCGGAAAAGATAGCTTGCAACTTCATACATACCCTCGCGCAGACCGCACATTACGGAGGGGATAAAAGAGCCGGGTTCAAACCTCGTGGTTGCGCATACGACGGGGATTGTTGCATCGGTCAACCGTGCAAATATCTCGCCGCTGCTTCCGGGTATATTGGCGGGCACGCATATAACTCCTTCAACACGCGCCGAAATAAGCTCGGTGACAATTTTTTCCTCAAGCTCCCGCGAGTTGTCCGAGATAAGAATGGACAGGCCATAGCCGGCCGTCTGTGCATAGTTGTTTGTCATCCGTACAAGCGAGGCGTAATAAACGTTCTCGATGTCGGGTATCACCAGCCCGAGCATACCGCTGCGGCGCATTGCCAGCCGCCGCGCGTATGTGTTGGGAATATACCCGTGCTCATGCGCTATTGAAATTATACGTTTGCGCGTATCTTCGTTTACGAGTTCGCTGCCATTGAGCGCGAGCGACACTGTCGCGGGCGACACGCCTGCCAGTTTTGCTATGTCTTTGATTCTGATAGCCATTATAGTTTAAATCGGTTTAAATTCCGGCAATTACTGTTTTATGGTCACGCTGAATTTAAATCGCTTTAAATTCAGCGCGCAATTGTTTGCCTGCATTTATAACAATTATATACGATTTGCAGTAAATTTCAAGGCGCAATATAAAAAATTGGCAAACCATCTAAAACCACTGCTGCATTTTAGTGGACAGTGCCAATAAATGAGCGCCCTACAGCGGAATGACCGTAAATTTGCGGCCCCCAAAGAGTCATATTCGGCGCTGCCTGTGCTCTCTCAAGGCAGCGAAAGCGCAAAAAAATCCTCCCGGGCAGTCCGGGAGGATTTGTGTCACTATTTTGCTTTTGCCTGGGATTTGAGAACCTCAAACCCCAGCGCGCTGATGGCTTTTTCGACATCTTGCAGTGACACTTTTGTCTCGTCGAAGTCGAATTTTACTTTGCTTGAGCTGAAAAGCACCTTAACACTGTCTTTGTCAATGCCGTCGAGTGCTTTCGTAGCCTTTTCTATTTTCTGTGTGCAGGACGGGCAGACCAATGTTTCAAGCTGAATTGTTGCAGTTTGCATCTATATCACTCCTAAGCTTTTAATTTATAACGAAGCAGTCTCATTCCGTTTAATATAACTGCGAGTATGCTTGCTTCATGCACGAGCATGCCTATGGACATGTTCATCCAGTCGCTTATAAACACGCTTGCAAGCAGGACAAACACAACGCCGACCGCGATAAAAATATTCTGGCGCATGTTTCTTGCCGTTGCTTTCGACAGTCCCAGTGCATGGGGCAGCCGGCCGATATCCGAGCTCATGAGCACGACGTCCGAGGTTTCAATTGCGACGTCGGTTCCGCTGCCCATCGCGATGCCGATTTGTGCCAAAGCAAGAGAGGGGCTGTCGTTTACGCCGTCGCCTACAAATGCGACGATATGCCCGTTTTTAATAAGCTCGTCAATATACGCCGCTTTGTCTTCGGGCAGCATGTTGCCGTTAGCCTCACTAAGCCCGAGCTCGCGCGCGACAAGGTCAACCGTTCCTTGGTTGTCGCCGGATAAAACGACAAGATTTTTCACGCCTAGCCGCCTCAGCCTTTGCAGCACTTTTTGGACGCCCGGACGGATAGTGTCGCGGATGCCCATAAGCGCTGCGATTTCGCCGTCTATGGCCGTCAGCACGATTGAGCTGCCCTGCGATTCGAGACGGGAAATATCGGCCTGTACAGCGGATGGCAATGCGACACCCTCGCGCTCCATCAGCGCAGCATTTCCGACCGCAACTTTGCTGCCATCTACAGTTGCGACAATACCGCCGCCTTTGATAACATCGGTTTTTTCGACCGGATAAAGCGTCGTTGTGCCGATGTGCTGGACAATGGCTTTGGCCAATGGATGGTCTGATTCGCTTTCAACGCTTGCAAGATAGTCGAGCGTTTTGCCGCCGCTCTCTTTGTAGATTATCGCGTCGGCAACTTTGGGGCTGCCTATTGTCAGCGTGCCGGTTTTATCGAACACGATTGTATCGACGCGGCTGAAATCGCCTATTACCTCGCTGCCTTTGAGCAGCACACCGTGCCGCGCGCCGTTTCCGATTCCCGCCACGTTTGAGACGGGGACGCCGATAACCAGCGCGCCGGGGCAGCCGAGCACAAGTATTGTTATGGCAAGCTCGATGTCTCGCGAGATAGCCCACACAATAATCGCGAGGACCAAAACTGCGGGCGTGTAGTATTTTGAAAATCTGTCAATAAAGCGCTCGGTTTTGGATTTCGAGTCCTGCGCCTCTTCCACAAGCTCGATGATTTTACCGAAAGTGGTGTCTTCGCCGACACGCTCGGCAACAATCTGAAGCGTGCCGTTTTCAAGTATAGTGCCGGCATAAACGCGCGCGCCTTTTTCTTTTTCAACCGGGACAGGCTCACCGGTGATGCTCGCTTCGCTGACATGTCCCTCGCCCGATATGACGGTGCCGTCGACCGGGACTTTCGCACCTGTCTTGACCAGCAGAATGTCGCCTGGCTCAACCTCGTCGACGTCCACTTCTTCAAAGCTGCCGTCTTCGGTTTGTTTGAGAGCGCTGTCGGGCGCCATTTCGACCAGCTCTTTGATTGCGGAACGGGTTTTGTTCAGCGTGCGCTGCTCAAGATAGGCACCGAACAGAAACAGAAAGGTGACAATTGCAGATTCTTCGAGATTTTTGATAAACAGCGCTCCGATAACAGCGATGGTCACAAGCACCTCGATTGAGACGACTTTTACTTTGAGAGCCTGATATGCCTGAATAACAACAGGCAAAACTCCAAGTATCGAGGCTGTGCCAAATGTTATGACAGCCGTAATCTCGCTTTGAAATGCGAATTTGCCGATAAATCCGGCGGCTATCAAAACCGCGCAAATAAAAGCAATTTGGTTTTTCCTTTTTAATATAAATCTCTGCAAAGTGTCACCATCTTTCCTTAAATCATTAAATCAGTCACTCGTGATACGCTCGGTCAAGCTCGGCCAGCATTTTATACACCGCTTCAAAGGTTTCGCAAACGTCGTCGGGGACGGTGTAGTTATTTGTAGTTTCTCTCAACTTCGCAAATTCATCGGATAAGTCTGCGCCGGGCTGCGATGATTTGTCAAGGATAGACTCGGTCAGTTGGCGCACGGTGTGAAATTCCGGATGATGCTTGCCGTGCACCCTGTCCACGACGGGAACGTACATTTTCAGTTTGTCGACATGCTTTTTCAGTGTATTGCCAAAGATTTTGTTCATCGCTTTTACCTCCGGGTTTATTCTTGCCGAAAACCGCACACGCAATTACAAATTTCTTTTGTCTATGGGTTGCGTCAGCTTTTTTAGGCTCCATCAACTATTATTATAAATAAAAAAGGCAAATTTGTATGTTGTAATTGCAACGGCATGGCAATATTATGCAGATTGATTTTCTATCTACCTTTTTTACAGCATGCAAAACAGCACCGGCGATTGATTTTTGCAGGTTTTCTGCTCCGAATGCAGACAACCAATAAACCGGCAAGACGTGTTAGGGTAAAAAGAAAACCGGCTGTCCGACCGGTTGGCCAGACGCCGGTTATCGGTTAATTTTCGGGTTCTTCCGGCAAGTATAGCTCATAGACAAGCTGTATTTTCTTGTTTATCGCCTTTTCTTTTCGTTTGTAATCCGAAATTATGTCGGGATTTCTTTCAACAACGTGGAATCTGAACAGATATGGCAGGTACTCCATATACACGCCGTACATGAACGAAAAGTCAAAAACGGCATTTTCAACGACAAGATCAACCATCTCGGCGGTTTTCTCGTCCTGCGAATACTTATTTTTCATAGCCACGTCGTAGAATACGGGATAAACATTGTAGTATGTGTCGGCTGCAAGCGCTTCGGTTATAATGCCGACAAACTCGGTGTCCTCAACAGTTTTGGGGATCTGCCAAATAGTATACCCGTCTATGACAAGGCTCCTGTATTTTTTCTGGTTTTCATCCCATTTGGGAAGCGGTATTATGCTGTATGGATTTTCCATCTCCCGCAGCTCGAAAAAGGCGTTCATCAGATATGTGGGGAAGAAAACAATTTTATCATCTATAAAATATGTATGGTCGTTATATGTCCCGCCACCTTCGTATATGATGCCGCCGGGATTGACGTGAAACAGGTCTATGATTTTCTCGAGTGCCGTAACCGTGCGTTCGTTTATATACTCGACCGTTATATACCCGTCGCTGTCTTTCCCGGTGAGCTTTATATCAAATGCGGCCGGCCAAACGTCGTATGAAACCGGCTTGCTGGCACCGATTCCGTATCTGTCCTCTATATCACGCCTGCCGTTGCCGTTGAGGTCGGCATACATGCCCGAAACATATTCGGACAGCTTGTCTATTGTCCAGCTTCCGCTTTTCACAAGGTCATAAAGCATGTCCTGCGTTATGCCATGGTCTTCGGCGGCTTTGACGTTGTAGAACATCGACTCGGCATACTGCATGTATGTGATGGCAAGTGTGCCGGTCAGCCCGTAAAGAATGCCGTTTATGGTTGCGTTGTCGTTTATCTCGGAATTCCACCAGGGTTTGAAAGTGTTTATATGCTCGACTTCCAGCCAGTTGCGGAGCACGCGGGCGGACGCAGACATGTAAAGCAGATACACATAACAGCCGAACAGGTCATAGGCGTCGTCACCGGCTCTGACGCTGTTTACAAGCTGTTCGTAGCAGGTGTCCGGAATGTCGCTGATGGGGATTGCCGTTATCTCGACATTAAACCTTTCGGATATGCGGGCGTTGCGGTAGAAAATGGCATCGTCGGTCACTTCGCCGGTCAGCTCTGTAAATATTTCGTATTCGGCAGGCGTGCGCACGCCTACCCGGAACTTGCGGCCATCGAAGTTTTTTTGGGGAAGATCGTCTCCAACAGTGGTTTCTTCTTCCACAAAGTCTGAATTCGCGTTTTGCGATAAATCGGATTTGCCGCCGGTATCCCCCGCCGCCGAGCAGGAAGCGCATATAAACAGGACAGCGGCAACGGCAGCAGATAAAAACCTATTTATGCGGTTCATAGACGCTCCTTTATTTTATACTGCATTACGGAATCAAAAGTGTTTTGATGTTCCTGCCTGCAGCAGCATCTTCAAATGCGAGGTTGATGTCCGTTACTTTATACTCGCTTGCAAGCGTTCGAACGGTTGCGAGGGTATCCGGGTTTGCGCATATAAATTTGAGATAGTCTTCAATGTCAGAAACCGAGTATTGCGAAGAGCCGAATATCTGCAGCGCTTTGAAAGTTATAAGCTGCGGCATTATGTCCGCCTTGCCGCTGTTTGAATATTGGCCGGGCACAAGGTAAACGCCGCGGTTTCGCAGAAATTCAAGTCCCTGGCACAGTGCCTGCGGGTTGCCGGATGCTTCGAAAACAAGGTCGGCGCCAAGTCCTCCGGTAAGCTCGAGCACGCGGTTATTTATGTTCTCGACATTATCGCGCTCGAGGCAGAAGACCTCGGTCGCGCCGAGCTTTTTGGCAAGTTCGACCCGATTTTCGTCATAACCGTGCGTGATGGCTGCAATGTTTTTCAACCCCAGCGACGCGAGATACATCACAGCGAAAAATCCGACCGGGCCGAGTCCCTGCACGACCGCCGTAGTCATTTTCGGGATTTGGCAGTTTGCGCGCTCGGCAAGCCTGAAGGCGTGCATAACCGTCGGCCCGGCGCAGGAAAAGATGCAGACGGTCTTCGGGTCAAGCTCTGCCGGTATCTTTATCAAATTTTTCACCGGCGAGTAGTTATACTCGGCAAAACCCCCGTGGAAATGCGGCGGCGTTTCGGGGTCGCCGGCATTGGTAAGCCCCATCTTCACGCAGTTTGCGTCGTCGCCTTCGGCGCAGAGCAGGCACCCGCCGCAAGGGCAGGCGATGTATACGATGACATGGTCGCCCGGGGAAATGCCGTATTTTTCGCTGTCTTGGTCCGACAGCTCAAGCACTTTCCCGATAAACTCGTGGCCGGGTATGGTCGGGGTGCTCACCGGTATTTTCCCGCGGTGGATGTGTATATCGGTGCCGCATACGCCGCTTGCAACAAGCTGAAGTTTTGCCATGCCCTGCGGCGGGGGCACAAGCTCATACTCGCGAATCTCAAAGGGTTGATTTACACCTGTCATTACAGCAGCTTTTGCAAAAGCCAATTTATGCACCTCATTTCACTTTTTTGTTTTTTAAAATGTCCTAACCTTGCTTGGCTATTTTAAAAATTAGGTCCTTCCAAGTGTAATGTAACAACACGACGGCTCTAACCGGGACGAAAAGGCATACTCTTTGCGGACCGGTTTTCTTGCCAAAAGGTGTTTTGCGAGAAAAGGCTGTTTTATCAGCCGTGCTCGGTGCGTTTTAAAATATCCTCCTGCACTCGCCTGTCAAGCGTGATATAATAGGCACTGAAGCCCGAAACCCGGACGACAAGATTCTTATATTTCTCGGGATGGTGCATCGCGTCTATAAGCATGTTGCGTGAAACAGAGTTTATCTGTATTTCCTGTCCGCCCCGACTCATGTAAACTTTTATCATCGCAAGCAGCTTTGCGCGCAGCTCGTCGCTGCTGAACATTTCGGGGCTGTATTTTTGGTTTACGACCGTCCCGCACGAAACTTTTGTGTAATCGGGTTTGGACACCGACAGTATAACCGCCGTCGGGCCGCTTTTGTCCATGCCGTGCATGGGTGAGGCGGCGTCGCTGATCGGCTCGCCGCGCATGCGGCCGTCCGGAGTGGCGGCAATTTCGGCGCCCGCGGGAATGTTGGATACATTGGAGGCAATAGCCGTATATATCGCGCCGCCGTCGGGTGTGCGGTATTTCGAGAAAATCTCGTCGTGCACATCGACATACCAAACGGCGTATTTATCGACAAAGTCGTTGTCGTTGCCGTATTTGGGGGCATCAAGCAGCATTCGCCGCAGCTCTTCATAGCCTTCAAAATTCGCCGAAAGCGCGTCGCGCAGCTCCGCCGGTGTGACGGCATTTTTACTATATACAACCTCTTCAATCGCCGCGAGCGAGTCGGCAAATGTGCCGATACCCATGCAGCCGGCGCCGTGCACCGAAGGATACAGCGCACCGCCGTCGTTTATGTCAAGCCCGCGCTCTATGCAGCAGCGGCAGAAACAAGAAAGAAACGGCTGGGTATAGTGTATTCTGTTATACCGGTCGTTTTCATTGCGGAAACGCGCAATATACTCGGCCGCGCCGAATTCCATTTGCTTTCTCAGCGCCGCAATGAATTTTTCCATCGAGTCAAGCTCCTGCGGCTCCCCGGTCCTCGGCCCCATCTGCACGCCGGTCAGCATGCAGCGCCCGTTGTTTAGCGCAAGCTCTATATATTTGGGCGAGTTGTAGCGTCCGTCCGACCATGGCGGCTGTTTGCCGGGTATAAAGTTTTCGATGCAGCCCACCATGCAATAGTCGCGGCTGTCCTCTATGCTGTAGCCGTGGCGGTGCAGCGCAGGGATGTTGACCTCGTCGTTCATGAGCGCAGGATAGCCAAGACCCGTTCCAATGCTCTGCAGGCATAAATCAATGAAGTCGTCCGGGATACCGTCGTACAGGCGAGCCGAAAGGTTGGGACCCGGTATATTGCAGTTTTTGACTGCCTCGAGGATAATGTACGACAGCTCATTTACCGCGCCGCTGCCGTCTCGCGCCCGCCCGCCTATAGCAATGTTGACGACGTCGTCACCGCCAAACAGGCGCATCTCGCCAATTTTGTAAAGCGTGCATTCCATCAGCTCGAGTGCCATCTCGCGCGTCAGCCGGCCTGCTTCGATGTCGCGGCGATAAAAGGGGTAAAGATACTGGTCGAGGCGGCCGAGCGCCATCGCATACCTGCCCTCGTACACAAATGCTATATGCGCAAGCCAGACGAGCTGCAGTGCTTCTCTGAATGTTTCGGGCCGTTCGTACGACAACTTTTTGCAAATATGCGCGATCTCGTGTAGATTCCTTTTGTCGGCAGGATCGGACACCTCTACAGCCTTTGCCTCCGCTGCCTCGCCGTAGCGGTATATCATTTTACCGAACGCACGCATCGAAATCTCGGCGGCGCGCAGGAATGTGAGCTTCTTTTTCGCGTCTGGGTCGTGTTTGTGGGCTTCTTTCGACTTTTCGATTTTTTCGAGCGTGCCGCACACTCCATCCTCAAGGAAAGTTGTGTAGTCGGGCGCGAAGTGGTCGGCGTTGGTCCAGAAGTGGTTTGAACCGTAGCTGCCGACAATGGAGGACGCTCTTGAAAGCGTCGCGTCGGTAAGCTCGGGGTCGTCCGACATGCGCCCGCGGATAGAGCCGGCGACAAGGTCATTTTTATAAATAAACGGCTCGTGACGTGTGAAAAGCGACTCTACTGCGTGCGCCCTTGCTATCGGCACCTCGTCGTCAAAATGCTCGCAGTACCCGAGATACATAAGATACTGTGTTACAGGTTTGCTTTTGAGCGGTATGCTCGCTATTTCTTCTTTCAGCAAATCAAGGCGTTTCATAAAACCGCGACCTTTCGGATATTGTGGGTATTCGGCGAAAGCCGGAGACTTGTTTCCAATGTCAGTATAGCAAAAATTTGAAATAATGCCATGCAGAATATTGCACAATCTGGACAATTTTGTTACTATTAGGATGAAAGAGTTTTAGTTAAGCGGAAGGCAAGCTTGATGAAATACAGTAAAATTCTAATAAAACAGCTTCCCCGGGTAATGTTTGCCCATGGCTATAAAACGCAGCGCTATGATTTTTTCTTTGCTCCGGCGGCGGGCATGCTTGAGATAACGTATTTCGAGCAAGGCAGCGCCGTCAGAACTTATGCCGACGGCGAAAAGTGTTTTATCGAGCCGCCGTGCGTTGCGGTCAGCTTTTACGACAGGGCGTTTTCGATGAAAAGCGATGCTCCGCTGCACAGTCACTATACGGTAGGTATAAATTTTGAATACGAAAAACATCCGATAACAAAAGAGGAGGTCGTGTCGTGCAGCCGCGGGGCAGTTGAAAGGACGGAAAAAGCTAATCTCATGGCTATATTGCCAGACTGTTTTGTGATAAATCAAAACAATGCGGAGATAAAAAATCTTATAATGCGCATTATAAGCGCCCATTCGTCGCACGACAGCACAAAAAATCTGCGCTGTGCGGGTATGCTGCTCGACCTGCTTGCGGAAATAACCGAGCAGAGCGAGCGCGAGGCAATATCCGAAAGCTGTGAGGGGCTTTCGCCGGGCAAAATCATGTATGTCAGGCGCGCAATGCAATATATAACCGATAACTTGAGCCGGAAAATCACGATACGGGAAATAGCCGGGGCGCTGAATATCAGTGAAAGCTATCTATGCAATCTTTTTAGAAGTGTTACGGGTCAGACGATTGGAGGATATATAACAAAAGTAAAGCTGGACAAGGTGGCTGAGATGGTAGCGACAAGCCGCGCAACACTTAGAGAAGCAGGCGAAAGCGTCGGGATATATGACGAAAATTACCTGTCAAGGTTGTTCAAAAAGCACAAAGGGATTACAGTAAGAGAATTTAGAGAAATAAAGGTTCGGAAATAACGCGCAAAAACATTATAAAACGTTGACATGTAATACGGCAAGTTGTACAATTGAAATGGATATAAAACGCATAAGCTCCATAAAATAGCATCGGATTGAAAAGCAAACCCCCTTAACGGAAACAATATGCGCACACCCCCAAATATAAGACATCATTTAAGATGATAATATAAATTTTCACAAAGGGAGTGTAGTCATGACGCATATTAAAGTGCCGACCGTTATAGTTTTTTTACTGATAGCATCCATTCTTGCCGTTTCATGTTCGGAGCAGACGGGCGGAAAGCCCGATTCAAACATTCCAAACAAGATAACCGAGCCACAGGAAACCGATGACCCAAACCCTGAGCCCGAGTTGCCGGCCGAGAAATTTGACGGCTACGAGTTTGCTATTTTGGGAAGACCCTCGGCCGAAGATGTCACCTACAGAGAGCAGTTTTTCGACGCGGATGCCGAAAACGGTGAGCCTGTAAATGATGCCGTGTATAGGCGCAACCTTGCCGCCGAAGAAAAGTTCAACATTACAATATCACATCTTGAAGCCGACCCGGTTGGCGAGATGGCAAGAAAGCTGATTGCTGCAGGCGATGCGGTTTTCGACGTGTTGTGGGAACAGCGTGTGCATATCGGCTCACTTGCGACCGGCAAGATGCTGTACAACATTAAAAACTACCCATATATTGATTACAGCCGCCAATATTGGGACTCAAACTCGATGCGCGAGCTTGAAATTGCGGGAAAACTATATTTTGTCACCTGTGACATAAGCCTCAACAACTTGGCCGGAGCCCGTTTTTTGTATTTTAACAAAGACATCCTCACCGACTTTAGCCTCCCGAACCCGTATGAGCTGGTCTATAAAAACGAGTGGGTACTCGATACATTTTTACAAATGGTTAGAAGCGTATCCCGCGACCTTGACGGCGACGGCGAGATGACAAACAAAGACCAATACGGCATGCTGACAGAGCTGTTTTCAAGCGACGGCAACTATCTGTATCTTCTGATCGGTTCCGGCATCCGGTATACCGAAAATGACGAAACGGGTAAACCTGTGCTTGTGCTGATGAACGACAGAACGGTAAGCGTGATGCAGAAACTGATTGAAACTTTGGGAGATACGACTTATACTATGGAATATACGAAGGTGGCGGCGGGAAGCGACACAAGCGAGTTTTTACATATCTATGATTTTGGACGCTCACGATTTGCTGCCGGTCAATTTTTGTTTGTGCAAAACGGGACAAACGTCGCCCATCAGTTTTCTAACATGGACGCAGATTACGGTATAGTGCCAAACCCCAAGTTTGATTCGTCACAGGAAAGATATTATCACAAACTTGATTTCCACTGCACCGCAATGGGCATACCCGTTTTAGTAACCGAACATGAGCGCACAGGCATGATTCTCGAGTATTTGGCATGGCTGTCAAGCATCAACGTTGTGCCGGCATATTACGAAATAACGATAAAGACAAAACGGTTCCGCGACGATGATGCCTCAAAAATGCTTGATATTGTCAAAGACTCGCTGCAATACGAGGTTTCAGACTGCTTTGCAATCGGTATCGTAGATATGCTGCGCGCAGCGTTTGAATCCGGGAATCTGGCATCGGAATACCAAAAGCAGCAAAAAGCACTACAGTCTAAACTTGATAAAACGTATGAGATGATATTGGAATTGGAGTATTGAGTTTACCAAAATATGCGGTTACCGCAGTTTATATAAAAATAAGATCAACCGGAGGATATGACTATGATTGGAAAATGCCGAACAGGTGTGCTCGGCTTGCAGCGGGCAGGTCGCATGTGCAAAATTCTAAAGTTTGTCGATGACTGCAGGTGCGACATTCTTCATGAAAGTTTCTATATTTGAAAACGATATTTACCAATTGCGTGCAATGAATAAAATAAGAGAGCTTTAAAATGATTTCACACCATGTTTTTGCAGATTTGAAATTACATTCTGATGAGGAACTTGCCAAAATAATCGGCGAAAAAATAACTGAGCGAATTACAATACATGAGTGGCCGCTGTCCTGCGTGCAAAAACTCACTTTAGAAAGCGGTAAGCGCTTGATTTACAAATCACAACTTCCGCCGACAGTTGAGGCAGACTTCTATAAAACTGCCGAAACCGATCTGTTGCCGGCACACAGTGTCATCGGCAAACTCGGCAACTGCGACACAATGCTAATCGATTGGATTGACGCCCCTCTGCTCAGCGAAAAAGCACATGATGCAAATGAACTGGTCCAACACGGAAAGGGTATAATCGCCCGTATTAGTGGCATAAAAGGCGATTTACCTGTATACCTTGATATCGGCTCGCATGGCGCATGGATGAATGTCATGGGGGAAACGACAGGTAAGCTCAGCGAGTTGATTTGTGACGGTCGGTTTAAATTTATCGACCGAAACGTGCCGGAGAAGCTGCTGCAATGGAGCAAAAGCGAAAGTGTACTTGAAGTAATAAACGATTCTCATATCATTCACGGCGACCTTAAAGCGGACCAGGTATTTATGCTCGGCGATGAATATCGAATAATCGACTGGCAGCGGCCATATAGGGCGCCGGCTGAAGTCGACTTGGTATCGCTGCTGGTTGACCGAAAAGTGAGCCCGAACGATTTTGCGAGCAGAGAGGTTATCGGTGTATTTTGGCTTTTGCGCCTGCATTGGGCTGTTGAAGCGCAGTATGCAATATTCCCCAAAAACAAATGGCCGCTTTTTAATAATTGGGCATCCGAAGCGATAAACAATATTTTATCGTAAATAATAGGCTCAAAGGATAGCTCGTTTTCCAGTTAAAAAAGCGTTAATTTCAGTTTTGTCATAGCAGAAGCTAAACAGAATATCGGGGTAATTGAAGGAGAAACTACTATGATGGAAAAATGCCGGATAGGTGTGGTCGGCTTGCAGCGGGGCATGGCTTATGCTCAAAATGCAAGGCTGGTCGACGGACTTGAAGTTACGGCGGTATGCGATTTTGTAAAACCTTATGTTGACCGCGCCGTCAGTGCTCTCGGCGACGGCGTGAAGGGGTTTACCGACTACGACGAGTTCCTCGACTCGGGGCTGTTTGACACGGTTGTGCTTTGCAACTTCTTCCACGAGCATGCCCCACTGGCTATCAAAGCGATGGAGCGGGGCATTGATGTGTTGAGCGAAACCACGCCTGCGATTACAATGCAGGAGTGTGCCGACCTTTGCCGCGCAGTCGAGCGTACTGGCCGCAAGTATATGCTTGCCGAAAATTATCCGTTTTTTGTTACCAACCTCGAAATGAAGCGCCTGTATGAAACGGGCAAGCTCGGACGTGTGCTGTATGCCGAAGGCGAGTATGTGCACCCGTCAAGATCGGAGGAACTCAACTGGCTTGCGCCCGGGCTGCGTCACTGGCGCAACTGGATACCGCGTACATATTATTTGACCCATTCACTTGCACCGCTTATGTATATGACCGGTGAGCGTCTTGTGGCGGTCAATGCCAAAACTGTTCAGGCGCCCGAGCTTTACAGGGGAACGGCTCGCCGCCATGCGGATGCTGCCTCGATTATGATGGTTGAGACCGACAGCGGCGCGGTATTTCGTATCACCGGCTGTGCGGCATGGGCAGGGCATGGAAATACCTACCGGCTGTGCTGCACAAAAGGTTCGGTGGAAAACATCCGCGGAACAAACGAGCTGTTTTTGCACTATAACTCTTGGGCGATGCCTGAAGGGGAAAGCGAGTACCAGCGCTACACGCCGTCCTGGCCGTCCAACGCAGAGCTTGCCGCGAAAGCGGGGCACGGAGGCGGAGATTTCTGGGTTATGTATCATTTCGGTCAGTACATGCTGCATGATATAGAACCTTTCTTTGATGTATACAATTCGGTCGCAATGTCGGCGGTGGCGATACTGGCGCAGCGCAGTGCACTCGAGGGCGGAAAGGAATACCGCATACCGGATTTCAGAAGCGAAGAAGAACGCAAAATTTGTGACGGCGACACAGCCTCGCCTATGCCCGACGAAAACTTGAATGTAACACTTCCAATCTCCCCGTTCGACTATACGCCGGCAGAGAAAGATATAGAAAACGCCAAAGCGGACTGGAAACGCATGGGAGTTGTTGAATACAACTAAATAAAAAATCAAATTAAGAAATGCTCTGACACGTTCCTGATAAAACGTGCAGAGCGTTTTTAATTTTACCAAGGAATTGGCAGTTAAAATTGTGCAATTAACCAAAAATTATGTGCTCGATAATTGCTCTAAATACCATAAAACACATATAAGTAAAATGTAAATATGATGTTAACAAGGTGCTATGAAGCCTATATAATTAGGTAGGCAAATTGTTTAAAATGGGTTTATTTAAAATTTACCCTTCCGAGATAAATTAGTTTAAATTTATGATTTATTAACAGACTTGTTATATGGTATAATTGATGTTGACTGCGCTTTTTCATATTGATATCCGGTATAAATTTTTGAATATTAAAAAAGAAGGTGATAGTTTGTGCTAAAATTGCTTTTGTCCAAGCTCAAGGAATCATCTTTTTCGGTGATTCCTATTATTTTGTTGGTTCTGTTTCTAAATTTTACAATCGCACCATTGCCTAAATGGAGTGCAATTCTGTTATTAGCAAGCGCTTTTACTATAATTTTAGGAATAGCGCTTTTTAATTTGGGCGTTGATATATCGCTTATTCCAATTGGCCAACATATCGGCTCCGCACTGGTTAAAAATAAAAAGCTTTGGCTTATTATAATTTTAACTTTGTTTATAGGAATTTTTATAACGATGGCGGAGCCTGACTTGATAGTGCTTGCGGGGCAAATTAACGGGGTGCCCGACAGCGTTTTTATAATGAGCGTATCGATTGGTGTGGGCTTGGCGCTTGTCGTGGCATTTTTAAGAATTTTGTTCCAGGTACGACTTTCATACATACTGATTGTCTGCTATTTAGCGGCATTCGCATTGTCCTTTTTCACCGGTAAAGATTTTCTTTCAATTGCCTGGGAGTCGGGAGCGGTGACTACCGGCCCGATAATGGTTCCTGTGGTAATGGCTCTTGGACGCGGCCTCGCCTCTGTGCGCGCCGATAAAACTTCGGAAGAGGACAGTTTCGGGCTTGTCGCGCTTGGACTTATCGGCCCGATTATATTGGTTCTGCTTTTAGGCATGTTTTATACTCCGTCAGGTGGAAGTGCGCTGGTGGTCCCCGAAATAAATTCGCTTTCGGATATTGGATTGCTTTATGTCACAAACTTTCCTGTGTACATGAAGCAAGTTGCGATTGCGCTGTTGCCGATACTGCTTACCTTTGCAATATTTCAAATTGTAAGAATTAAATTAAAAATCAAAGAAGTATTGAAAATTTGTGTGGGCACAGTTTATACTTATATAGGACTTGTTTTGTTTTTGACAAGCGTAAATATAGGATTTATGCCTGCCGGATACCAGCTCGGAGGCGAGCTGTTTGTCAAAAACAGCGGCTTGATATTAATCTTGGTAGGTATGGCAATCGGTTACTTTGTGGTTGCTGCCGAGCCGGCGGTGTTTGTGCTAAAAAGACAGGTTGAAGAGGTCACAAGCGGAGCTATTTCGGCAAAAGCAATGGGTATTGGGCTTTCGGTCGGTGTGGCGGTATCGGTGGGTTTGGCAATGGTGCGCGTGCTTACCGGACTTTCGCTGCTTTATATCGTAATCCCGGGATATTTGATTACGCTTGTTTTGACGTTCTTTGTGTCCAATCTATTTACCTCAATCGCCTTTGACTCTGGAGCGGTGGCTTCCGGCCCGCTGGCTGCAACATTTATGCTTCCGTTGGCTATCGGGGCTGCCGAAGCAAATGGCGGCAACATTTACACCGATGCGTTCGGAATCGTAGCGCTCGTGGCGCTTACGCCGGTTATAACGCTACAGCTTTTCGGTGTGGTCGCTGCGATTAAATCCAAAAGAGCACAGAGAGATATGGTGGTTCCGGTTGTGGAGGATACAATTATCGAGCTGGAATACTCATCTCACGAAAATGGCAAAGAAGTTCACGCAAATGGCAGTGCTGAAGAATCATGTGACAGTTCCGGGGTTGACGTGGAAAAAGGTCTGTCTGCACAAGTGGCCGACAGACGCTAACTGCCTGTTTATTGGCAGTATAGGAGGGAGGAGCATGGATGGCAAGTCGATCTAATGTCAGACTTGATGCGCTGATAACGATTGTTGACAGCAGCCTTGAGGATATTGTAACGGATGTCTTTAAAAGCAGCGATTTTCCGATGCTGCTGCTCACGCACGGGAGAGGTTCGGCAAAGTCTGACATATATGAGATTCTCGGTTACGGCGGGCCGAAAAAAACAGTGGCGATAAACGTGCAAACGCACAATATGACAAAATACCTGCTCAAGAAAATCAGCGATCGTATTAATTTTGGAAAACCGGGCACTGGAATTGCGTTCAGTATATGTGTTAGCAGTGTTAGCAGTGTGCTTTCAAGAATATGTGTCGAAGCTGAAGAGAATCTGAAAATAGGAAGTGAGGATATGGCGACGGTGTCAAAAGAACCGTATCATCTGATCGTAACAATAGTGAACAGCGGATTTTTCGATCAGGTGATGGCGGTCGCAAGAAAAGCCGGAGCAAACGGCGGTACGGTTATCCACGGGCGGGGACTCGGATCAAAAGAGGCGCAAAAGTATCTGGGCATAACAATCCAGCCCGAAAAGGATGTTGTACTTATCGTTACTCCGAAAGACAAGAAACTGGAGATTATGGAAAGCATAACACGCGAAGTGGGGCTGAATACAGCCGGAACCGGTATATGCTTTTCACTGCCGGTCGAACATGCCATCGGCGTAGGGATAATGCTGGATGGCATTGATGCGGACTGAGTTTTGCGCAGCCGGCCGCGGGAGACAGATGCATTTAGTCTTTCTGTTGGCCGGCTCGGGAAACGCTGTCTAATATACACCGGGAATGCCGGTTGACGGGCGAGTTTACAAAGAAAAATAAGTAATCGTAGCGGTAACCGGCAGGGCAGACACTTGACATAATATAATGAGCTTATGGCAAACAGCCGATATATGGGCACTCGGAAGTAGAGTGCCTTTATTTTTTGATTGTTTTAATTTGAGACAGCACCCGAAAAACGGTTATATAAAATTTTCTATATGATGCAAGATAATTCACAGAATAAAAACATATAAAGTGTAAAATTATAGAAAATGGTAGCAATTAATGCCATCGCAGGAGGATGTTATAAATGAATAAAACAGCAATTATCACCGGGGGCGGCAGTGGTTTCGGCAGAGAAGTGGCGGTTAGACTGGCGAAAAAGGGAACTTGTGTTTCGGTTGTCGATATAAACAAAGAAAATGGCGAGGAGACTGCTTGGCTTTGCAAAGAGCAGGGCGCGGACGCGATATTCGTGCAAGCCGATGTCGGCAAGGTCGAGGACGTCAAAAAATATGTGGACGCCACCGTCGAGCGCATCGGTAAAATCGACCTGTTTTTCAATAACGCAGGTGTTTCGGGTTCGGGCGTGCGCACAATCGACTGCTCGATAGAGGAATTCAACAATATCGTTGATGTTAACTTTAAGGGAATTTTCTACGGCCTGAAGTTTGTCATCACAGAAATGCTTAAAACCGGCGGCGGGGTTATAGTCAACACGGCTTCGCTCGGCGGAGTTGTCGCACTGCCTACACTGGGCGTATATACTGCGACCAAGCATGCGGTTGTCGGGCTTACCAAAGCCATCGCGGCGGAATACGGCAGAGAAAATATCAGAATCAATGCAATCGCTCCCGGTACA
>LSQX01369168.1_pt1 | contig 41209 bp, 36 predicted proteins | sample 654561 | NCBI WGS metagenome assembly LSQX01 (sample SAMN04489861, study PRJNA283612) | anaerobic digester metagenome | isolation source: 4 biogas reactors fed with cattle manure at either 37C or 55C with and... | place: Denmark: Kongens Lyngby | collected 2014 | reverse complement strand
CGTCAATAACATTGTCCAGAAAATGTACTGCTTCATGGACAATTTCCTTCAATTTGTCATAGTCAATCTCCGCGCCATTTTCGGTCTTTTTAACCAGAAGGCTCAGATTGATTGACCCAAGATTACAAGCCTCGTACGGAAGCAGAGGTTGCTCCCCACATGGGTTTGTACTCTCTATTTCACCAAGCTGTGGGGTAACGTTATCCCGGTTAAGCCTGTCCAGGAATATGATGCCCGGTTCGCCGTTCTTCCAGGCCATTTCAACCATCATGTTGAATACTTCCCGGGCATTCAGGCTGCCCGTTTTTTTATTCGTTTTCGGTTCAATCAAGTCGTAGTCTTTACCAAGCTCCACCGCTTCCATAAAGGCTTCTGTGATCCCCACGCTGATATTGAAATTGGTGATGTCGGCATTGTTTTGCTTGCAGGTAATAAACTCAAGGATATCCGGATGATCGATACGCAGAATGCCCATATTGGCACCTCTTCGTGTTCCGCCCTGCTTCACGGCTTCGGTGGCCGCATTGAAGACCTTCATGAAACTGACAGGCCCGCTGGCTACACCACCTGTTGAATTTACCGAAGCACCTTTTGCGCGTAGCCGCGAAAAGCTAAACCCTGTTCCACCACCACTTTTATGGATCAGTGCTGCATTTTTTACGCTGTCAAAAATGCCTTCCATACTATCCTCTATGGGTAGTACAAAACAGGCACTTAACTGGCCTAGAGGCCTCCCCGCATTCATCAGTGTTGGTGAATTGGGCAAAAAGTAAAGCTGTGTCATCAGGTTGTAAAACCGTTCCTCGATTTCCTTCAGCCCGTCTTCATCAACATAGTCCTTATCGGCCATCGCTACGGTTTTTGCAACACGTCTGAACATCAGCTCCGGAGTTTCAAGTAAGTTGCCTTTCTCATCTTTTGCTAAATATCTTTTCTCTAGTACTTTCACGGCATTTTCTGAAAGTTTCATACTTTTTACCCCCTGATTTACAATATATTGTATGGTATGCTGAAAATTATTCTACATATTGTACATATATCTTATCGATATATTTTAGGTTTGTAAAGACTATTTTCGTTTACGGAATCCGCCCACAATCTTCCTTAAGAACAATCCTTCATCCTTTGAAACATCCGAACCAACGCTTGGATGTATCCCCAAATGTGCTTGCCGTGCTGTTTCAACCGAATAAAACACCTTCGGGTCATCCCTGTTGATAATCTCCAAGAAGGCATCAAGATTTTTTCTTTTAATCACGGAAAACAGGATGGTTACTTCGCCAGTTGCACCTTTACCTTGTATTGAAGTAACACCAAAGCCTGCGTCTATAATCTTCTTTTTTAAGTCAACATCACTTTTTATGATAAAAATCCTGACCACCAAAAACCCTAATGCCAGTTTATCCTCCGCAATAATGCCTAAATAGTTTCCCACTGCAAACCCGAAAGCATATGCAAAATAAGTCATCGGGTTTTTTAAGTTCTGCATGATTTGACTGATGGCCACTATCCAAACCAACACTTCAAAAAAGCCCAGGATTGGAGCAATAAGCCTGCTTCCCCTTGAAACGAATATGATTCTTAACGTTCCTAATGTCACGTCCACCATGCGGGCAATCACGATCAAAAAGGGCAATACCACCCAGGAAAAAAAGTCGCTTGCTAAAAACTCTTGCACAATAATCCCCCTGTTCCATACCACCTTATGCAATACATTCTCTTTATACTGGCAGCATTATGCCTTACCATGCTTTCCTGCTTCACCGGGTTCAGGGATGGCAATCGTCCCTCAATAAATCTACGACTGCTATTGCTTGCAGGATGGATCATAACCATTTTCACCAACATTTTGATTCTGGCCTGGCGCCTGTTTTCCAACAGATTGGGTCATCATAAATGGTCGAATGCGGCTGATGCATTTTTTATCGATCTTCACCTCTGCAACAGCGTTATTTTCGTCATATGCAACTTCATTTACTGTTCCATTCTCATACAGGTATGGCAGCACCCAACCCTCGGTGATGGGAATAATCAGCTTTACCACTTCGGTCTGTGGTTCCAGCACCTTTTTGATTGCTACCTTTAGGTCTTCCAGGCCCTTGCCGGTTAATGCTGATACATTGAGCTCTTCCCTTCCATCCCCGAAATAGGGCGTACGAAAATCAGCATCGACCCTGTCCCATTTGTTCCATACCACAAGAGAAGGTTTGCCGGATGCCCCCAGTTCACTTAAAATTTCATCCACAACCCGGATATGATCCGGCGCAAAAGGATCTGCAGCGTCAGCGACGATGATAAGCAGATCGGCCAGAACAGCTTCTTCCAGGGTAGCTTTAAACGCATCTACCAAGTGGTGAGGCAACTTTCGGATAAAACCAACGGTATCCGATAACAATACGGTTGTCGTCTCATCGAGTGCGAGCTTTCTTGTGGTTGTATCCAGTGTGGCAAACAGTTTATCTTCAACAAAAACCTCAGCGGCGCATAAGGCGTTCAACAGAGTTGATTTGCCTGCATTGGTATACCCGACAAGCGCTACCAGGGGGATTTGGGTTTTCTCCCTTTCACGCCGCACAACCTGTCGCTGGCTTTTAATTTCGCTCAGTTGGGTTTTCAGGTAGTCAATCCGTCTGCGGATATGACGCCTGTCTGTTTCAAGCTGTGTCTCACCAGGGCCTCTTGTACCGATGCCACCCCCCAACCTGGACAAAGCGGTACCCTGCCCGGACAGCTTAGGTAGCAGATAATTCAGCTGCGCCAGCTCAACCTGAACCCGGCCCTCTCTTGATTTTGCCCTGCCTGCGAAGATATCAAGAATCAAACCGGTTCTGTCCACAACCTTTACGCCGGTATTGGCCTCAATATTTCGGATCTGGGAGCTGGATAATTCTTCATCAAAAACGATCAGATCGATATCTTTCGTTTGAACGATCTGCTTGATCTCTTTTAGCTTGCCTTTTCCCACCAAATAAGTGGCATCACGGATGGGCCTTTTCTGAACGATGGCTTCGACCACTTCAGCTCCTGCGGTTTTCGTCAGTTCGACCAATTCCTTCATGGAGATTTCAGCTTCACTGACACCCGAAATGACAGGTGTCTTCGAGGTTTCAATGCCTATCAGCAAAGCCCGTTCCTTGCCTTCCTGCACAATGACATTCATTTCCCTGCCTTTGTTTTCTCTTTCGGCTGCCAAGATCGCCAATTCGTGCAGTTCAGGCTGCATGGGCTTAAAAGGGCCATATATCTCAGCCTTATCCAGATCTGCGTCCAGTATGGCAGCAGATACACCGGTTATTTTTCCGTTCAAAGCCCCAATCGCGACAATAATGTCCAACCGCAGCTGTTTCAGCGTACTGATATCCAGCTCTGACAAGGCTGTGGACCCTCCCGGATGCGTATGGATACAACGAATCCCCGATAAACCCGTTTCTTTTTTCCTGTTGTCTGCAGGATATAGGCTGACGGTTCTGCTATCGCCTACTCTTACATCCTTAACATTACCCTTTCTGTCTATATAAACGGCGAGTTCGCGGTTGATGGCAGAAGAGATTTCTGCAAGCAAAGACACCATCTCTTCTGTAAATATCTGATCTTTAGGAACCTTAACATCATACAATAACACCAAGGCGTCAAGAACACTCTTCTTTATCCCATCTGTCTGTCCGTTAACCTGCATAATCAGTCTCCTGTTCTCTTGGTTACTGTGCGATAACTGCTTTGTTATATACTATTTCCCTTTTTGTGTGCATTTGTGCACTTCTGAAAACATTTCTCACACTATTTGTTCTTCGCCATTTTCGTTTACGAATAATTTTTTATTAGTACCTCGTCAATCTCTCCTCTTTTTTTGGAGTTGGAATTGATTATCCTTTTTGCCTGTACAATTTCAATGATATAATCCTTATACAACTCCAGAATGAACGGGGTGGCTGAGTTGGAAAGAAGGAACCGGATACCTTTCTCGTTCAGCTGGTCGCATACGCTCTTTAATCTTATTTGTTCACTTTTTCCGAACCCGCCTTTATCATAGCCGGTAAAATTGGCGGTGATTGAAACCGGATCATAGGGCGGATCGAGATAAGCAAAAGAACCTTTCTTTATGTTTTTCAAAGCCAGTTCAAAATCAACACAGGTGAATTCGATATCCGCATTGTTTAAATATTCGCTCACCGCCCTAAGCACAGGTTCGTTAACAATATTGGGGTTTTTATAATTCCCAAAGGGCGTATTGAATTCACCAGCCTGGTTTACCCTGAACAAGCCATTATAACAGGTTTTATTCAGATAAATGGTTCTGGATGCCTTCTCAACAGGGGTTAGCTTGCTGTAGGCTTTACTGTCCCGGTCGATTTGCCTGATCTTGTAGAAATATTCCTTGTTGTTTTCGTGTTTTTTCAGATCGCTCACCAGTTGATCAACATGGTCTCTGATAACCCGATAAATATTAACCAACTCGGCATTGACGTCGTTTACAGCCGCTTTCTGGGGACAAAGCCGAAACCAAACAGCGCCACCACCGACAAAGGGCTCGTAATATGCTGTAAAATCGTCCGGGACGTGTTTCATTATTTCATCCAGGATCTGTCGTTTTCCTCCAGCCCACTTTACAACCGGTGCAGCATGTCCGTTTTTTCTCATCCTTATAACCCTCAACTTCCAAAATCATTGTACCAAAACAAAAAAAAATATGCCATAGCTTTTTGGCATATTCTGAAACATTTGTTCTTGCAGTGCAGTATCAAAGCTGAAGAACATTGTTACGTCTCCTTTTCCCTGATGGCATATGAAATCAGCTGTATATAGCCGCTGGCACAAAAAGCGGTATCCTTTTTATACCGGATATGTAATGCCGGTAATGAATCCAGCCGGATTGGCTGCTGGTTTTGGGGCAGCTTTGCAGCGATATCTGTTACTGTATGATATCAAATACATCAAAGACCTATGATACCATTTACCCGATGAACAATCCTTCCACGCGGACATGAAGCCCTTCCGGCGTCTGCTTCAGAAAATTAACCAACCCGCTGTGCCTCCATTGCAGCATGCACCTATGCGGCATGAACCAATAACGGTATCCGATTTTCAATTCAGATTTTGACCTTAAAACAATACCGTCGTAAGCCTCAGCCGAGTAGTAGCCCAGATCCTTAAAGCCATTCCTGCGGGCGCTTAAAGGCCCGGTGACACACCAGACGATAACGCCTGTCCTCTGATCCACCTCCATGACAACTCCGCAATGGGTCACCGGGCAACCACATGACATGCCCAAAGGCCTTCCGATAAGAATATCTCCGGGCTGAATGTTCATTTCTATGGTGATAAGAGGGTTATGGGGGAGGATGGTTTCCCTGGGCCCGGGTTCATTAGGGAACAGATCGAGAATGAAATCAAAATCTCTACCAAGAGAATCTACCCACCCCTCTTTCAAAGAGGTGTTCTCACTACAGGTCGGGCAGGCTGCGGTGCAGGCGTTGATGGCTATCTGTGCATCAGATGGCACAGCGGGTTCTATTTTGGAGCTGATCAGGGACTTGTCCAAATGCAGACATCGCTTCATGAGATCCGGCTCTCTTTTCATGAGCCCGGAAAATTCCTCACAGGTTTTGCAGCCGCATAGGCCACAGTCCAAGCCGGGCAATATCACTTCATTCCTGGAATTAATCATTCGGATATTCCTCCTTCAAAAAATTTTTAATCATTCTCCCTGGTAAAACACTTCTCCATGGAGCTTTCTGACAATGCCGAAATGTTGTTTCCAGCCAATTTCCTTTTTTCCTACACAGATAGTGCAGGTGCCAACCGGAGGGTTCCCCCTCAGCAGCATGTTTTCATGTATATCACCCATCTGTGTAATCTGCTCTACAAGAGGATCAATCCCAATACCGTGGAGGGCGTTTACCTCACGAATCCTGACCGATGGCGCAACATCCTGGATCCGCATCCTGAAGACCTCCCGTTCAGCCTGTGAAACCCGATCAATTTTTGTGATGACGGCAGTGTCGGCCAGAGATAGCATTGGCCCCACCTTAAGGGGAAGATTTATTCCGCTGGTGGCTTCAAGGACGATTATTCCCATCCCTCCATCCACATAAGGTGAGCATCTTAAACATAGCCCAGCAGTCTCTACCAGAAGGATGTCACTGGAAACACTTTGCGCCCATTCCAGTGTTTCGCCCAGAACAACCACATTGCAATGATCAGGGCATAGCTCACCGGAATAAATTTTTCTGGTAGGAATACCGAATTCAGATGCAAGCAGTTCGTCTTCTTCCGCATATTGAACATCAATTTTCAAATATGCCGATTTCAGGTTCATTGTGATCAGCTTTTTGATAACATGCCGCAAAACAGATGTTTTCCCCGTGGTAGCAGGTCCCGCGCAAATACACAGCTTCATAATACTCCCTCCAATGCTTCGGTGGTAAGACGTTCACCTTTTCTGATAATTTCCCGTAGGGATCCGAGCACATCGTCGAGTTTGGTCACCCTTTCAGCAAAATCCCTTTCCACATGGTTGGTATACAGAACCTGTGCAATTCCACCCTCCTTCATGATTACACGGAAATCCGAAAGAAGGGCAATCCGCGGATCATGGGTGACAAAGACAAAGATCTTCTCATGCCTGCGGAGCAATTCCAAAGCACGTGTACGATGGATTCCCGCATTTTCAACTTCATCCAGAAGGACGACAGGTGTATCGCAGATGACGGCTGCATCGGCGATCAATAAAGCTCTGGTCTGACCTCCTGAAAGCTCCGTCATTTTACTGTTGGTGATAATCGGTTCCCCGGTAAGCTGGTTTGCAAAATCAATTGTTTTTTGAATCAGTTCCGATACATGCTGGTCATTTTTATTGCGGATTCTGGCATGCATGAACAGGAATTCATGTACAGGCAGATCTGATAGAAAGGTGGTATGTTGGGTGATCAGGGCGATGGGATTTCTGGATGGGTTATTGCGATAATCGGCCGGTGGGAGAGCATTGTTGATCAAAATCCGGCGTCCTGTCGGGGTAGTGCCGTCGGATAGCAGCTCAATGTCGTTGATCAGCGTTGTCTTCCCGGAACCGGTTGGTCCTACGATACTGATGACATTTCCCATTTTAAGTTCGATGCTTTCCTTAAATTCAGGATTGCCCTGCCTGTTGCTGCCTGGAAGAATCGTGATGCTTTTTACCATACGAATTACTCCTTTCAACGGTGAATGGCTTAATTGCCCATTGCACAAGACAATGGTAGCACTTTCGTGTTTATGTCTACATATCATATATAGGCTATATACTTAGTAGACATGGAGTGAATGCATAAATTTTACCACACTGCTTTATGGAATTCAATGGCATCCTGAAAGATTATTCCAGACCCGACCACATCACCGCCGCGGCATTGTAAAGCCCGTGGGCGCACCATTTGTCGTTCACCCAGGGTACAAACCATGCGGCTACCAGCTTCTCGAAAGGATCAATGATCAGGCTGCAGGCCCCTGAGCCTTCATGGAAGAACGTTCCCTTGGTATACAACGAAGCCAGGTTACACCGCATATCCGGGCCCAACATTCGAAGAACATTTTATTTATGATAGGTCTCATTACGCATAATCTTAAAGCCGCGGTAGATCTGCTCCAGAAGAATTACTCTGGAAAGCTGGTGCGGAAATGTCATGTTGGAAAGACAAAGGTTGTAATCCGCCTCTTTGACAAGCTGACGATCCAGACCGATTGAACCACCCAGGATGAATGTGATGTGGCTTTTCCCCTGAATCATCCAGGTAGATAGCTTATTCGAGAACTGTATCGAGTCCAGTTGTTCTCCCTTAAGATCGAGTACGATGGTGAAGGTGTTTTTGGAAAGGGCGGCTTTGATTTTATCCGCCTCTTTTCTTTTTACTTGCTCTTCTTCAGCAATTGATAAGGTTTCCGGAGCCTTTTCCTCCGAAACCTCCAGTATTTTAATTGAGCAGAAACGAGAAAGCCGTTTGGTATACTCCAAAACGGCATCCCTTAAGTATTTTTCTTTCAGTTTTCCGACCGATATAATTTGAATCTGCACTTCAAAAACCTTTCATATAAACAATACCTGCATGGTTTCATGCAATTGAGCCCGGTTTCATATCAGAGAAAATGCAAGCCTGAGCGTAAATGCTGTAACCGTATGCCTGATAATCAATTTCAATAAATTGATTATCCTGACTTATACGCAGATCGCTTCACTGGGTCTGTCCCGTCGTGCCACACCAAGGTATACATCCCTCCCGGCAAGGATAGACCTTTCACACAATGCGTTTTTCACGGTTTCAAACGCGAGTTCGGGAAAATTATTCTCTTTGCTTAAGTGGCCAAGCAAAAACTTCTGGGTTCCCATTACCGCAAGGTGGGTGACCACCTTTGCCGCCAGTTCATTGCAAAGATGCCCCGAATCTCCCAGAATTCGTTGCTTCAATGGCCAGGGATAGCGCCCCACCTTAAGCATTTCAACATCATGGTTTGATTCTATCAAAATCAAGTCACTGCCTTCAAGATTCGCCAGAAGCTCGTCATGGATATGCCCAATATCGGTGGCAACAGTCACTTTTTTATTTCCGCACTCAAAGTTGAAGCCCACCGGCTCGGCAGCATCATGGGGCGTTGGAAAGGAACGCACAGTAATATCTCCTATTTCAAAGCACTCACCTGTTCGAAATGTACGGATGCACCCGTCTGGTATCTTTTTCAGATTACTACGCATGGCATTCCAGGTTTTGTTGTTTGCATAGATGGGAATGTTGTAGCGCCTTGAAAGAATTCCTGCACCCAAGATATGATCGGTATGCTCATGACTGATCAGTATGCCATGGATATCCTGCATACATCCTCCAACATAAGCAATGGATTCTTCAATCCTTTTACCGCTTAACCCGGAATCCACCAAAATATTCGTGTTATTGTTTGTTATATAAATGGCATTCCCACTACTTCCACTGTAAAGGCTGGCAAGTTTTATCATCTTCGCTGATCACTCCTGTATTCGTTGAATGTCTGCTCCAAGAGCTCTCAGCTTTTCATCAAGCTTTTCATAGCCCCTGTCAATATAGTGTATATTTGAAACGGTAGTCTCGCCTCGGGCCATCAGTCCAGCAATGACCATGGCAGCCCCGGCTCTTAGATCAAGCGCTCGTATCGGAGCCCCGGTAAGGCGTACCGAACCGTCAATGACAGCCATCCGCCCTTCCACCTTTATTTTTGCACCCATCCTTTTTAACTCGTCCACATACTGAAAGCGATTATCCCAAACACCTTCTGTAATAATGCTGGTACCTTCTGCCCGGCAAAGGAGAGCGGTTACAGGGGGGTGAAGGTCGGTAGGAAACCCCGGATAAGGCAAAGTTTTTATATTTACATTTTGTATTTTGTCTTTACTGGATACACGGATGCTGTCATCATATTCTTGCACCCGGACATTCATTTCCATAAGCTTTGCAGTTAGGGATTCCATATGCTTTGGTATGATATTTTTAACAAGGACATCCCCACGGGTAGCTGCTGCAGCTATCATAAAGGTACCCGCTTCAATCTGGTCCGGGATGATCGTGTAAACATGTCCACCTTTTAGTTCACGAACACCTCTGATCTTGATAACATCCGTTCCGGCTCCTTTAATGTCGGCACCCATCGCGTTTAAGAAGTTGGCGAGATCGACAATGTGGGGTTCCTTGGCTGGATTTTCAATCGTAGTAATTCCCTCTGCCTTCACTGCAGCAAGCATAATATTGATGGTTGCCCCCACGCTGACGACATCCAGATAGATTGGCGCACCGATCAACTTGTTTGCATTAATGATCACCTTGCCATGTTCAATTTCCACTTTAGCACCCAGTGCTTCAAACCCCTTGATATGCTGGTCTATTGGCCTTACTCCAAAGTCACACCCTCCTGGAAAAGTGACAACTGCCTTTTTAAACCTGCCCAACAGGGCACCCATTAGGTAATAGGATGCACGAAGGTTTCCGATTTGCTTATCGGTGGCAGTATATGAATTTACTTTGGAAGTATCAATTCGAATGGAGGAATCATTCAGATGCTCAATTCTGGCACCGAGATTGGTCAAGATGTTCTTGAGAATAGAAATATCCAATATATCCGGAATATTTTCAATTGTACAGTGACCATCCGATAGGATCGCTGCGGGAAGTATTGCTACAGCTGCATTCTTTGCACCGCTGACGGTGACTTCCCCCTTCAGCCGTTTTTGCCCGTGGATAACCAGTTTCTCCAATGTCCAACACCATCTTTCCCATTCTTTTGTAAAAAACTGATCTGACATTCCGGATAAGTTATAATGGTTTCCCGGAATATGTAACCATTATAACATTATCTGATCATAAACGACAATCAGATTTTTAACCGAACCGTCAATATTATCCCGTTATTCTCTTCAACGAACATTCCGTTTAATAGTTTTTCGGATCAGCCAGCAAATTCTTTTGCCCCGAAGGCATAGAAATAAGCGTTTGTGCATAATCCGCATAAACGTTATTAAACCAGAAATGCATGGATTTATCAATCACTTCTTAAATATTCCCCGGTATAGGCATTAAACCAAACATTTTCACCCGTGGCAAGGGTGATCCTCCAGACAGGCGTGTCATACAGATCATCGCTCTGCAGGCACAAATAACCCAGTTCGATGGAGTTGACTATTCCCTGAACCTTATCCTTATTGGTTATCATGGCTATATTGGCTGTAATGATTTCATCAGCAGACGTGCTTACCTTAATTGTTTGAAATATCTTCAGGCTTCCTTCCGCCTTTTTTAGCTTTCCGTCCACGATTGTCAATGAAATACCATGGCTGAAAAGTGGCATATTCTTATAGCATCGTATATACCTTGCGGTAATGGTATTGCCATCTTGTTCAAATCTGTCCTGAATAAATCTTTCGTTTGGGAGAAAATTCTCTTTGATCCATGCGCTTAATCGGCGATCAAGTCTTTTCTGATCCTCGACCGGGAATATCTCCTGGCCGGCTTCATCGGTATATATGAAAAACTCATCCTGAAAGCTTAAGCTCTTTCCTTCCTTTTCCCATAAAGCTGTATCCGTTCCATCAAATGGACCGATTAACCGTCGGATTGTTTCAGTATAGACGGCTGGATCGGTTTCGATATAACTGATTCGGCCCAAAGGCTTGCTTCTCTTGAAAGAAATGCCGCTCGAAAGAACCACCCCCGCTGACTGCAGAGCTTGTTTCGCATCCACTTGATACTGTCCCGCCAGATTAAGAGGGTCTTTAACGCTCAATATATTCACAAAAAGGAATATATTAAGAAGGACTAAAACGATCAGTATAATGTTTTTTGCCCTGCTCCAATCCATATTATTCTCCTTCTGGCTCCATTTTCAGGTAAATCTCCTTTTTATCAGCTTCAACCAGCCAGTAGGGTTCGGCACGCATTCCTGAAAAAAGATAATCGGTGGAAATGTGTTGGGGTTGAAAATCTATATTGAACTGTGGATATTCCGACACTAGTTTATTCTCATAAAAATTAATAAAGTTAAGGTCGTAGTTCTTTGCAAAATCATTGTCGGAGAAAGTTTTTATATACCATTTTGCATCCAGAACGCGTTCCCTGTTCGCAATAATCCTAATAGAAGGCTTGATGGTCTTGCCTTTCTCGTCCAATACTTTAATTTCCATACCATACATGAAATAGTTGAAGGTAAAGACATAATAATTGGGATTTGTGCTGACGATATCGGTAAGGTAAATACCAGAGTCCAGCTCTAAATTCTTACGTCGGTATTCAATAAAGGTGAGCGCCTGTTCAAGCGCTTCCTCAGCAGCTCCTTTAGGGCCGGTCCATGTTCTGTACCTGTAATCGAAGAAGCCGTTATCGTAATAATAAACGATTTTTTCGTCATCAGAAAAAAGCACACTTGTACCGTCTTTACTGGGCGCTGTATAAGTTGAACTGGATTCTATAAGATACTCCTGTATCCTGTCAATATTATCTTGGCGGAGCACAATTTCATCCGGCGTTGTAACGCGGAGATCCCGAATCATTTTTAGTTCCTTGTCTTCGGACAGAACGGCAAGAAGTTCTCCATTTTCAATACCGGGATACAGGGAACCAAAGGTGCGCAGCGGAATAATGGTTTCGTTATCCCTGATCGTATCCAACAGGTAATAATAATCTTCCTTTCTAATACTTCCCTGTTCGATGTTGACAATGTATTCGTATACGTTTACGCCATCCTCGGTTAAATATAGGATAATTTCGTTGTGGTTGAGACTATCTGGAATGATGGCAACTTTTGAAATCTCCTTAAACGGAGTCATCGCCGGCTTCTCTGTTCCGGTAAGCCATTGTAGTATACCAACAGGAACAGAACACTTAAACTCAACAATAACGCACTTCTTTTTTATAAGGGTATCCCAGTCGGTGTAGTATACATTGTCTGCTGCGGACTGCTCCAGGATTTGTTTCAGATAACTTCCTGTGAAACCATTCCAAATAGCGGAATAGAAAGCATTATCCGGTTCAAGAGGCCAATATACTTCTGTTCCGTCGGAAACGATAATTCTTCCGGGATGAATATAGTTCTTTTTTACTTCCTCCACCTTGATATTTTCTGTTTTAGGCCAAAAGCGCTGTGATGAAAAAATGGAAACCCCCGGGCTTTTGTCCACCCAAAGAATTCCCATCTGTAACACACATAAAAGCAGTAAAAATATCATCAGTATGGATTTTTTAAACTCAAGTGATAGACGCATGTTTTACCCCATTACTGCAATATGTTTTCCACTGACTTTATTATATCCCAAGAACTTTTTAAACTATCCTTAAATATAAAGCTCTCCTCTTCGATTATGATTTCGAAATTGGTTATTTCCAGGTTTTCACCCAACTCAAGAGACTGCCATTCGCTTTTAAGAAATGCGACAACCCGGATAAGGTTGGGATTTTCTTTACCCGAAAACGGCAACCTGAAATTATAGGGCTTCATTAACTTGGCAAACATTTGTTTAGGAGTTCCAAGCAGCTCGCAGGAATCGTCCGTTTGAACAAAAGCCATCACAACTATGGATTCCCCGTTTTCCAACACGACTTCATCCAGTAGCATTGCTGACAAAGTATAATCTTGGTTGTTATAACTTTCTTTACTCTTGTTTATGCAAATGTTTTTGAGGTAAACACCTTCCATTTGGATTTCTCTGTCCTGGAATAAATCTTGGTATTTATTGAATACCGCCTGATGGGAATATTCCTCTATGTACTCGCCTTGAACTGCCTCATCAAACATAACAATATTTTGCATGTTCTCATTTGTTTCAGCAATCATATTCATTAGCGGCGCAGACTCTTCGTCAGCCATAGCTACCACCGAACCCGCTGCCATCATTATCAGAACCAAGAGTATAAACATAAGCTTTTTAGCCATATTAACCCTCCTGGAGAAGCTGTAAAATTTGCTGCGCTTCTGCCGAGTCAAATAATCATAAGTATATTATACACAGATTTTGTTACAAAACTGTTACCGGTGCTTTAAGATGCGGTTACTATTCTTTCCAATCTGTTTGTTATCGGGTCATTCACTATCATGCCCCTTTTCCGTTCTTTCATACCCAATTACGCGAGAAAGGGAGGAAAAATTCTATAATTTAGACTTTGCGCAGAAAAACACAGATTATCTTACCAGTAGATTGATGCAATAGAGAATTATCATCATCGCTGTAAATATTAAAACCATGATCCTATAGATCCGGTAAGAATCTTGCTCTCGCTTCTTTGCGATCTTTCTGTAATTCTTACGCATCTTGTTTGATAATTCGTTCGACTGCTGAATCAATACAGGGCTGCCCGGACTATGACTCAGTTCATCCATTAGTCTTTTCTGGATAGCCGTGTAGACTTTGCTGAGCAGATAGTGTTCCTCTAGATTTGACCTCTTTAGTTTGATAGCCTTTTGAAGCCAACACTCTGCCCTTTCAAAGCAACCAATTTCAATATATGCATTCGCCACGCTAACGGCGACTTGGTCTTTTTGAGAGCCACAGGAACATGCGTCGCTTAATTGCGCATAATCCTGAGCCTTCTGTGAGCTTTCATATATGGCAATGAACCGATAAAAAGACGCCCATTCATCGTTCGGCTTGACTTCCAGCAATTTGGTTAAGGTTAAAACTGCTTCCCGATACGAATTTTTTCGTAACTGTAGCTTTGATTTCAGGCAAAGCATGTCAGGATCCTTGTCATATATCATTTCCCCCTCATCGATAAACCGTTCCATTTTCTCAAGATCGTTTCCCTCGAATGCGCTCTTCACATTTTCACGAAGTTCCAGAAACTTATCGTATTCTATAGGCTTGTCAGTATTAAAACAGGGGAAGCTCGGTGGGTTTTCTTGTTGTAATTGGCTTTGGATATACTTCAATAATTCAGAATATTCGCTGTAGCTGTTTCCCGTTACCTCATGGTCAAACCAGTTGAAAACATGATTGAGCAGCTGCCATACTTCCTGAGGGATATAATGATGATCCGAGAAAAAATGAAGCATTCTAATACCAAGTCGTTCCCTGTTTCCTATATTCCATACCGCTTCATGCTTCAATAGTGTTTTCCAATTTTCTACATTTACTCTGGAAAAATAGTCACCATACAAAGCTTCGGCCTGTGACACAAACAGGTCATTCAGTTCTGTAACATCGGGGGGTTCATAAACATCAAGATCTAACCATATCTTTTTCGGAGGCATGATGGTATCCGGTACAACCTCTATTGTGTCCTCTTCCTCTACTTCTGCAACCTGTGTGGAAAAAGAACGGGGCAATCCATCCTCAGACTCTTGCCCGAGCATTTTGTTTATATTTAGTATTTGGTCAAATGCTTCACGCAGCCTCTGATAACCTACCGGATCATCCTCTGGATGATGAAGCCTCAGCTTTCTTGCGTATGCCTTCTTTACAGCCGACATATCGTCGGTAGGTTCAATTTCAAGAATCTTCCACATGTCCACTAGAACCCCAACCGCCTCTCAACCTCTTCCAGCTTCTCTTTCAACTTCGCTGCAAACACCTTGATCTCCTTGTCATTCTGCCTGGACAGAACATTTTCAAAATCTGCAAGGAGTCTGGATACCCAAGCACGCATTTCACCAAGGGATTCTTCATACAATCGTTCCCCTCTGGAAAGCAACAGCTTATTTTCGGCCCTGTCCCGCGGATGGATTTTCAGCTTCTGAAGCTCCTGCAGCCGTTCTTCAATTTCTTTTGGCGTCATGCTGCCTGGGCTGTTTTCTATAACAATCTTGTGTTTGATGCCTGTTTCCAGGGCAACTGCCTCCACTTCAAGCAATCCATTGATATCGTATGTGAAGCGTACGTCGATCATCTGTTTTCCGGCAGGCGCAGGGGGGATACTACAGCTTAATTCACCGATACGAATATTGTTTTCTACCTTTCGGCTTTCACCCTGGTAAATTTCAAGTTGGATGCATGTCTGATTATCCTCAATCGTTTCAAGAACCTCTGCCCTGCTCACTGGAATCGGAGTATTCCTTTCAATAATGGGAAGAAAGTACCCTCCTTCAAACTGACCGTTTCCCATGTCACGGACGATCTGAACACCCAATGAATAGGGGCATACATCTGTAAGGATTATTTCGTTCAACGATTCATTCCTTTCCTTGAGCGCTGCCTGTATTGCAGCTCCCAAGGCCACGGTCTCATCGGGGTTGATACTTGTATATGGAAGCCGTCCAAACATTTTGGACACTACATTACGTATTACAGGCATTCTTGTCACCCCACCAATCAGAATAACAGCATCCATATCCTGTGGCTTTAAGGACGCATCTCTCAAAGCTCTCTCTACGGGCTGGCGTAACCGCAGCAATAGATTAGCCACTATCATTTCAAATTTGTTCTTGTCCAAATCCGCTTCATAGCTCTTATCCCCCTGCATCAAGCAGAATTTTGCATCTGAGCCCGCTGTCAGCTGGCGTTTGCATAGCTCAGCATGCTTTTTTAATTTAGTTAGTTCTTTTAGATCCATACTTTGGAGATCGACATTGCATTTCTCGACAAAGTAGGAGGTCAAAGCATCCGTGAAGTCCTCCCCACCAAGAAAATTATCGCCGGCAATGGATTTCACTTCCATAATACCTTCAAACAATTCAAGTATGGAAACATCGAATGTTCCGCCACCCAGATCAAACACGAGAAATTTCGTTTCTGATTCTTTCAGATGAAGACCATAAGCGATGGCAGCTGCTGTGGGCTCAGTGACAAGCCTCTCAACCTTAAGGCCCGCCAGTTCACCAGCCCGCTTTGTAGCTTTTCGCTGCGCATCATTAAAATAAGCAGGCACACTGATAACCGCTTCGTTTACCTCCACTCCAAGATAGGCTTCTGCGTCGGATTTCAGAGAACGGAGCACAAAGGACGACAATTCTTCTGGTTTAAACTTGTAATTCCCTAATGGATATACTTTTTCCGTTCCCATGTACCGCTTGAAATTGGAGGCAGTCATGTATGGATGCGTAATCATTCTCTCGCGGGCTATTTCCCCGACATATATTTCTCCTGAGTCATCGACACTTACAATTGATGGCGTAATACCAGAGCCGAAAACGTTTGGGATAATCCTCGGGCCGTTCTCGGTCCAGATTGCAACCAGACTGTTTGTAGTACCAAGATCAATTCCAATGATATCCAATATGTATACCCCCTGAAACATGGTGATTTTTATGTTTCTGTCTATTTCAGACATTTTTAATATTATCGTGTTGTTTAAACTCTATTTTACATATAGATGCTGATTAAGTAAAGATATGATTTTTTACCTCAATTATCCTTATCGCTTTTTTGCCTTTCATAACGAAACAGAGAGGATTTAGTGCGAATAGGTGTTTGGAATATTATTCGCGGGAATTGATGTAATTTACGGTTAACCTTTTTTCGTGAATTACATAATATGTATTAGTTCAATCATAATGCAGGGAAGGAGGTGCTTCATGGTGATAGAATATGATTATGCTGAATTGAAGAGTAAGTTGAAGGCAGAGATAAAGGCAGAATTGGAGGCAGAGGTGGAAGCTGAACAGGAAGCTGAACAGGAAACACGTCAGAAACAGACCAACAAACAAATCAACTATAACTACCTGACACAGAAGCAGAGTCAGGGTCAGACCGCAGAAACCGACGCAGATTCTGATGCGAAGGTGGAGAATGTATCAAAGACTAAAACAGATGTGGATGCTGACGTTAAAGCAAAGATCAAAAACGAGGTGGAAGCAGAGGCTGAAAGCAGTGCTGAAGCAAAGGCAGAAAATCCTGAAAAGAAAACGAAATATTATTAATTAAAACATACGTGCAGTGTGGTATTTTGCCTTGCCACACTGCATATAACATACAGATGAAAAATAACGAGTTCAATGGGCGCATGCGAAGATTTCTCAGCGTAGAAACGGGGTATGTAAAATGGAAACGGATCAAGCGGTTTTGGAAAAAGAGAGCTTGCAATACAATTGCCAGGATTTGGACCAGGAACAGAATATGGATGTAATGCCTGTCCAGAATAACACACAGCGCATACATCTGGTTGTAAACAATGAAAAAATGGATTATTCAGGCAAGATCACCGGTATAACATATTATGGAAGGCAAAAACGCATCGTAAATGATGTGGGAATACTTTTATATTTCGGAAATGAGAGCAACTTTCCGGTTTCCAGAACAAAATCGGAGTTTAATGGTCGTTTCAAACTGGAAGAGTTACCCCCGGGTTTTTATACAATAAGAGCAAAATATGGCGAATCAGAAACCCTGATGCAATGCATCAAGGTTTTGCCCGGTCAGGAAGTATTCCAGGCCCTGTTTTTGTAAACTGGACATCACCCATACAAATTATCCTCGTATATCTACAGTAAAATTAACTGGCTTTATACTACCGCAGAAGAACCGCTCTTTAAAGAATGCATCAGCTGGATAGAGCGCTGTCTGATTCACTTTGTTCATTGCTCCACCACAATTCCGGGCAAAATAATCGTTATCTCGGTGCCTTTGTTTGGCTCGCTTTTTGCCTCTATATGCCCGCCATGGAATTCTGCAATTTCACGGGCGATAGACAACCCCAGTCCTGTGCCTCCCATTTGCCTGGAACGAGCCTTATCAACGCGGTAAAACCTTTCAAAAATTCTTCCCAAATCCTGCTCAGGAATTCCAATACCGTTATCCACAACCGAGATACAGGCATTCTTCTCTCTTCTTCCTACATATACAACGATTTCGCCATAATCAGGTGTGTATTTAATGGCATTCCCCACAATATTGAACAGAAGCTGCTCCAACCTGTCCCAATCACCGGAGATATCCGGCGCTTTTTGGGTCTCAACCATCTTAATCTTCTGATGTTTCTCGTCAGCAGTCATCTTAAGATTTTGGATTACACTTTGTGTCAATTCCGTTGGGGATATTCGCTGCAGGTTTAACTGAATTCCGCTGTCATGCTTGGATAAAAGGAGCAGATCCTTCACGATCCGATCCATCCTGTTGGATTCCAAATAGATTACCTGCAAAAAGCTTTTTGCGGTTTCCGGATCATCAACGGCACCGTCCAGCAGCGTTTCAGAATAGCTTTTTATAGACGTCAGTGGCGTTTTCAGTTCATGAGAAACATTGGCCACAAATTCCTTGCGCATGTTATCCAGTTTCTGTGATTCAGTAATATCCTGGATCACTGTAATAATCCCCTCAACTGTATTTTCCTTGTCCGTAAATGAGGCAAAATTTACCCGGTAGAACCGATCCCGTATTGTTATATTATCTTTGATATCTGCGAGGTTCTCCTCGTCCAGCATATCTGGCAGCGCATATGTAAGGCCTAGCTTATCCATGATTCCTTCAAAAGTCAGGTCTTTGTGTTGTAATTCCAAAAACCGCACTGCTGCTGAATTGATATGAATAATCAGGCCTTCCCGGTTAAACGCAATGATTCCGTCGGTCATAAAGTTCAGTATCAGTTCAAATTTATTTTTTTCGCTGGATATTTCATTGAGCATGCTTTTCAGCTGGCTTGTCATATAGTTAAAAGTTCTTGTAAGTTTCCCGATTTCATCTTCGGATTTTACTTCCAATACCTGTTCGAAGTCGCCGGATGTAATGTTTTCTGCTTTATGCATAATATCGATGATTGGTTTTGTTATGGTTCTGGAAAGCAGAAAACCGATTACAATGGCAACAGCAACCGCAATAAGCATACCGGTAAAGATGACGTTGCTGAATTCACCAATGATTTGTAATGCCTGTGAACGATTGTACTTAAAATATAAAATATAGTCGCCATCTGACAGTGCCTGCCGTTTCACATAATCGTAGAAATCATCTCCTTTGGCCGATCGGGTAAGTTTCTTTTCCTTGCCTTCGTTCTTGTCGTTGATGACAGCCATCAAGTTTTCTGATTTCAAGATTTCATTACGAAAGTCTATTTTATTTTTTTTGTAGGAAACATCCAAGGAATACACTATTTCATGCGTATGCCCATCCAGAATTGTAAAGCTTTTTTCCCTGCCAGCAAGCTGGCTAAGGGTATAGGGATCGTCTTCCAGTTTTTTTATCAGGTTCTGTACCGACATGTTTTCGTTAATATTCAAAACCGCATAATTATCGGTTACTGTATCCTTGAAGTCGTTGTAAAAAATATCCTCCACCTTATAAAATAGGAAAACCCAAATAACAGACATCAGAACAAAGGTGATGGCTACAATTATGATGATCAGTCTCCATTGCAAGCTTCGTAAAAACATTCATATCCCCCGGTGTTTCAATTGGATTTCCGATGATTCCAGCCTATTTAAATATAACAATTTACGCATCGCGATCGAATTGGTCTCAGACATCTCCACACCGGTACAGGCGATGACACTATGGAAGCTGAAATCGGCAGCTTACATAACCTTTCACGCAAGAATAGGTTTTTTACCAGCAGCCTTATGTTAACGAGGGATTAAAATAGTAACCCACTCCGCGTTTTGTCAGAATGTATTCAGGCCTGCTGGGAACCCTCTCAAGCTTTTCTCTCAACCTTCTAACCGTTACATCAACGGTACGGACGTCCCCATAATATTCGTATCCCCAGACCTTTTCCAAAAGGCTTTCCCTTGTAAAAATTTGTCCTGTTTGCATCGCAAGGAATTTCACCAGTTCAAATTCACGCAGGGTAAGCTCGATAGTTTCATCATCTCTTTTAATTTCATAACGGTTCACATCGATGGTTAAGTCCCCGCGGGTTAGAACTTCGCCCTGAACCTTTTGGACATCTTCAACAACCCGCCGTAGATTTGCCTTCACCCGAGCCATCAGTTCCCTTGGACTGAAAGGTTTCGTAATATAATCATCTGCACCGAGCTCCAGCCCAAGAACCTTGTCTACTTCCTCTTCCCGTGCTGTCAGCATCAATATAGGCGTATCCAGCGTCTGCCTGATTTTTTTGCATACCGTGAACCCGTCATATTCCGGGAGCATAATATCCAAAAGGATCAGGTCTGGTTTTTCCCGTTCAACCATTTCCAGTGCCTGTCTTCCGTCATATGCTTCAATGGTGTCAAAACCCTCTTTTTTCAGATTGAATTTCAAAATATCAACTATATTTTTTTCATCGTCAACAATCAGTATTTTTCTTTTCATATTTGCACCTGCTTTTCACTTTTTATGTTACTTTTTAAATTTAATTGGTAAAAACATAATATACGCAATATTTTGCTGTTTCAACCGGGCAGGCCTAAGGAATGTTATTATATCCCTCTTCAGAATCAATATAAAACGGAAGTACACAAATGAATCCGGTTAATTCTATTATAACAGATTTTTGTATCTTTAATAGCATTTTATCTTCTTTTTCCGTTGAAGGAGGTCGTAGGGGTGAGAAAGTTCGTTTTATACATGCTCATCAAAGGAATGCAGTTACGAATGAATTATCTCATACAAGTAAAACAATATAATTTACAAAGCAAAGAGATACTACGGTACAGTAATCTGCTGGATAAACGCATCAATGCTTATCAAAAGCTGTACAGGCTACAATTCAACCGCACCCACATTTAATTTGGAATTGAATGGAAAACACCTCCCAATCAGCGGATTGAAACCGCCGCTGATGGGTGTGTTATAGAGCACGAAATGTTGCTATTATTCGTAGCGTAGCGCTTCGATAGGATCGAGGTCCGCGGCTTTTTTTGCAGGATACACGCCAAAAATCAGACCCAATGCAACCGATATTGTAAAAGACAAGATAATGGTCTGAACATCAACTGCAGGCGGGATATTAATAACACTTGAAATAACATTCCCGGTCAGAACACCCAGAAAGATTCCAACCATCCCGGCAATTCCGGTCATAAGAATGGATTCCAACAGAAACTGGATAACAATATCTCTTTTCTTGGCCCCCAATGCCTTTCGAATCCCTATTTCCCGAATCCTTTCGGTAACCGACACAAGCAGGATATTGATAATACCTATACCGCCCACAATCAGTGTGATGACAGCAATTACCAGCAGAACCGAGGTAATTACGCCGATTACACTTGAAAACATTTTTTGCACATCGTCCATAGACTGGAGATAAAAGCAGTCTTCTGACCGGTGTGTCCTCTCGAGAAGACCAATTATTTTGTCAGTGACCATTTTGACATCCGCTTCTGGGTAAATTGAAAACATTATGGTACTCAGCCGCTCATTTCCTGTAATGGATTGAATGGTTTTTATCGGCATAAAGACTATCGCAGGCATTTGATCTCCGGCCATTTCGGTGAGAAAGTCATTTTCCATGCCGAGAACTCCGACAACCTTAACCTTGATATTATATCGACCTAAGCGCAGGCTCAGTTCCTCTCCCACAATATCAACCCGGTTAAAATACCTTTTCGCAAAGCTTTCATCCACAACCGCAACCTTTGCCCTGGCTGTGTCATCAAAGCTGCTGATAAACCGACCAGCGACCAGATCCACAACCGCAAAATTCCTGTATTGGCTTGTTACACCACTAATCATAGCATCCCTTGTGTCAGAATCTACCCTTAATTGCCCGAACCCTTGATCAAGTGTTGTAATGTTTTTGATTTCAGGAATGTTTTCTTCCAGCAGATTGATGTCCTTAAGGGTAAGCCACTCGTTCTGAGTAATATCACTCCCCTTATTGTAAATATTATATGTATTGGCTCCGATTTTTTCAAACTCGCCTACAATATAATTCTCTGTTGCATTCCCCAACGCCATTATGGCGATCACCGAAAATACACCCATTACAATACCCAGCATGGTCAAAAAGGAGCGCATTTTATTTGATTTCAAGCTATCGAAAGCCTGTTTGAACAATTCCAATAAAATCATTTTTCTACTCCATTATCCTGATTCTGTCTCCATCACCGTAGCTTGCCTGTGGATCTGCCACAACCACGTCCCCAGCCTTCAGACCGTCCACTACCTCTACATGCATATCCGAATAGATACCCAAAATAACATACTGCTTTCTCATCGTCATTTTTTCTGTGTCGATCAGGAGAACATATTGTTTTCGATCCCTTTCATCAATAAAAATATTATATTCAGCAACCACGACGTCATTCTTCTCTTGAGTAATGATGTCACAGTCAACGTTTAAGCCAGGTTTTAGAACACCTTCGGTGTCATTCGGGGCAATGCTGACTTCAACAACAGTTTCTGTGCCGCTTGCTGTTTGAATTCTGGTCGCTATCGGTGCGACAGCGGTAACCTCTCCAGAAAGCTTTAAATCATCCCCCAGGGCCTCCCCGGTTATCGTAACCTGCTGCCCTATGGCAATGTCTTTTGTATTGAACTCACTGACTGCGGCGGTTATCTGCAGGTTTTCTGCATCAATTATCGTAAAGGCTGGCTGTCCGGTATATGTGTATCCGCCTTCAATCACATTCACTTCCGTCACAAACCCACCAATCGGTGCTTTTTCAAGATTCCTGATTTTGTTTAATTCTTTTCTGATGTCGTCAATCTGTGAACTTAACAGTTCTATGTTTTTAATCTGTGACTGTATATCCAGATCCAGGCCCCCTACACTGGACTGATATGCTTTTTCCGCATTTTCAAAACTGAGCTGTGCGTTATCCACCACAGCCTCTACATCCTTTGCAGCCTTTTCGTACTGATCAAGCTGCGTTTTGGGAATGATCCCCTTTTCGTAGAAACCCAGCTGTTTATTATACTCGTCCAGTGCTGTTTGGTGGTTCTCCTGTGCCTGCTCCAGTGCTTTTTTTGCTGAGGCCAACTGCGCTTCAAGTGATAGTAAATTCTGGCCAGACTCCAGTTTTTTCAGCGTAATGGATTGAATTTCCTTTTGCACTGCCAGCCTATCCATTTCATCTTCAAGGCTGGAAGTGTCCAGAACAATCAACTTATCTCCCTTTTGTACAGAATCATTTTTATTCACCAGCACTTTGATGACACGAAGCGGTGTATCAAAGAAAACCTGGGACTTGTTCACCTCTTCTACCATGCCTGGTGCGGTTACATAGGAGGTGACGCTTCCCGTCTCAATTGTAACAGCCTTAACTGGTATAGCATTACGCGCAGACGTACCCGACATTATGGTAGGCTCTGAATCTTTGCTGATACTGAAATATATCATACCTGCTATTGCAGCAATTACGATAAGAGCGATTAAAAATTTCTTCATCGATTATTCTCCTTTTGAATCCTGTTATAAACCCGGGTAAGATCCCTGCAAACTGTTCTGAACCCCGGCAAGTAAAGAAGTGAACCCGGCACTTGCAAGCAAAACAACTACGAACAGAACAGCTGTCATTATGTATGATTTTTTTCTGCTTACACCACCGGTATAAACAAACCCAATTCCAAACAAAATGAAGGCCCATACGTTAAAAATTTCAATGCCGGATGCCAGCCCATAAAGAAAGGTTCCGTTCATTTCCGGAGCAAGGAACGTCGCAAGGGAGGTTACCATAGGTGCTGTCATATTTCCCGTATAATACATGCATGCTGAATTGATCAGCTGACCAAAAATGAAGATTAAGAAGATATACCCAACCATGGAAAAGTATTTTTTCATGCCCTTTTCACACTTTACCAGACGAAACATCGCATAAAGGATCAATGTTGCAAAAAGCCAGACCGCTATATAGCCAAAAGGCATAGCTATAATAGTACCTATCATAAGGGCTTTCGCAGTTTGCTCTATTTCACTTGGTGCCACACTCATCCCCGCGCTTTTATATGCATTGTACAAGGTATCTATTTGTACCTTTTCTAAAGGCTCCCATAAAATTAACTGTAAAGCGATTACTCCGATACATATAAGGATGATCGGAAAAAGAATGGTGGGCTTCTTTTTAATAAATGAAAACAGTTTTGAGGGCGAAAATAGCAAATTTCCTATTCTCTGGAATATGTTCATTCTTTCCGGAATATTTAATTCTGCTGTTTCCACAGTGTCTGTTCCGTAATACATTTTGACATCCTCCCTTGCTATACTATTTTTTCCTGATAGATTAAATTCTGCTGGATCATCGCATCCAGAACGTTTAGTGCATCCAGCGGCTCTTTCACCTTTTCGTCCTTCAAAACCAAGCCATCCCTAAAGGTAACAACCCTGTGAGAATGCTGCGCAATGTCGGGTTCATGGGTTACCAAAATAATAGTTACCCCTTCCCGATTCAGGTTTTGAAAGATCGCCATAATCTCTTCGCCGGATTTGCTGTCCAGGTTTCCTGTAGGCTCATCAGCAAGCAGTATGGATGGATTGTTCACCAGAGCCCTTGCAATAGCCACCCTTTGCCTCTGTCCGCCTGACAACTCATTCGGTTTATGATCCATTCGGTCAAGCAAATCCACTTTTCGCAAAGCTTCTATGGCCTTCTCCCGTCTCTTTCTTGCCGATTCACCAGCATAGATCATGGGTAATTCAACATTTTTCAACGCCGTCATTCTGGGCAACAGGTTAAAGGTTTGAAAGACAAATCCTATCTGCGAGTTTCTAATTTTCGCCAGCTCGTGCTCGGATAAAACGGTTATGTCGATATTGTTTAATGTATAGGTTCCTTTCGTCAATCTATCAAGACATCCGATGATGTTCATCAGTGTGGACTTACCCGATCCGGATGGCCCCATAATGGAAACAAACTCTCCCTCTTCCACGCTGAAATCGATCCCTCTTAATGCCTCAACAGAGATTGTTCCTGTTCTATAGATCTTCCATAGATTTTCCATAAATATCATACTTGTATCCACCTGTCCTGTTCACATTCATATTATATTGTTTCCGGCTGGTTAGCAACATGGACGACTAGATATTTTTTTAACAAACATCTTCAATCAAGCTCTTCCTTTTTCAGATCTAAATACGTTTGTCCGTTCTATTAGTCTGATGCATTCTAAAACCGATTGACTGAGCGCCTGCGCGAATTGTACGCCAAAACAAGGTTCCTATCATAACCGGGGCAATACATGAATAAATAAATGGTAACACAAGAGCTTTACCATTTATGGAGTGTTTTTATGTGCAAAGAAATACAGGGGGATGAAGCCCGGATGGCAGCAGTTTATGTATGCAGCAGCGAAAGCCTTGGCCCATTTTTTAACAAGACACCGCTTCCGCTATGGCTGCCGGTTGTCATCTCCTGCAACAAGAACATCCTTCATATCGAAATCAAGCCAAAACTACAAAAAGCTGTGGAACAAATTAAAAGATGCGCTACAGAGACTCAGATAACTTCCTGCCGGCTGATTCATATGGATAATAACAAAGGAAAAGTCTTCTTCTCGGGTTTTCTGATCGAAAACATTGATTACCTGGATACTGAGTCTGGTGTTAACGATAGCCAGGGGAAGCTCGGCTTTGTTTCGATGAAAATTCCCTTTGAGTTTAGCACGGATATTGAATACTACCTTCCTCCCAGGCTAAAGAAAGCAGATTCCATGGTTTCCGTGGAGTTGCCTCCAGGTAAGTTTACGCCCGAGCCAAACTTTACTTTAGGGACAAAACCGAATTCACAGGATTTTCTGCAGTGTGAAATCCTGAACATCCATGCGCGGGAGGTCAACTTTTGCACGGGTTTGAACCCGAATGAAACGGCCATTGAATTGATCCTTTCCATCTCGTTCCTGTTGACGCAAAAACAATGTGTTTATCTTCGATGAAATTAGCCAATCACGCGCAAGCATAGGTGTACCGCAGCGTCATTCACGAATGCACCCGTGGAAGATTCTTATTAAACCCGCTGGATCAGAATAATTTGGTTTCGCAAATTGTATAAATTATGTCACCTTCGATGGACATGTACATATTATATAGTAGGAATACTGGACTCGTTCCATACATCAGAATTTATGGAGGTGTAACACTTGATTGGAGAAAGTATCAGAGATTGCGGAGTTATAAAAGCCGTCACATTACCGGAATGCACGAGTACGATGGGAAAACCGGATGGCCTGAGCGGTCCCCTCACGGGAAAAATACCTGTAGTGCTCGCAGAACCGGTTGTACAGGTAGTCATTGAAGCATGCATTGACCTTCCCGAACCTGTATTTGAAATCAAAAGAATTAAGAAGAACCTTTTTATTACGCAATGCAAGCTGATTGACATTGGAAAGATGGGAAAAGGTAAACTATTCCTTGCCGGATTTGTCCGTAAAAACATTGAATACGCTACTCCCGATAAAATATGCAAGAAAGACGGAATCAGTGGCGATATAAAACATTTAACCGTTAACGTTCCGTTTACCTGCGTAACAGAAATTTGCTATTTCTCACCGCCCCATATTACATTCCAACCCACGGCCAAACAGGCCGCTTACAGCATTGACTGCGAAGGAAAAAGTATTTGTGGCGGAAAAACCATCATTGGGCGTAAAGCATGCGAAGATGCCTTTGAAGCACAGGAATTCTTCAACGAACCTGTTTTTTGTGAACTGGAAGAAGCGAAGTTTTTCGAAAGCGACATTCACGAGTGCTGCTATCCGGTTGACAGCGATATGCCCTGGGAATGCAAATTCCAGAAGCTAACCGAGAAGATGGTCATTCTCGTCAAGCTTAAAATACTTCAAAAGCAACAGGTTCATATTGGTGTTGCTGAAAAGAAAGAATCATTCAAAAGATACTCCTAGATAAAAGTGATAAGGTTTCTGCTTAATATGATGCAACATATTAACAGTCTGTTCAATATATTCGTAATTCAAAACGAGTCTTTGCTGGCGGCCAATTCACCAAAAAGGCCGTACTATTCCTTCAAACCGAGGTGAGTTCCAATACTCGCCTTTTTTTGATGCTGTTTCATCTGTAACATATCTACACAATGAGCCTTGAATTCAACTCGTGGCCTGAAATATAAACAGATGTTCAAGCACCCCAAAGCCAGGTAATTTCTCGCATACGGGCCATTCCAGCGAGGCTGGCTTCAACCGCCGAACCGAACGTCATGGCAATAAAGTAACGGGAGAATTCAATGACGGTTTCTACCACTACATTATTCCCCCTCCATTTGATAATTCAGATACCGCTTCTTGATCTCCTTTGTTTTACCCTGTGCAATAGGGACAACAGCCCTGGTTTGCAAAGTTATCTGATGATTTTCGATGGTATCCACATACTGCATGTTCACAAGATAGGAACGGTGAGGTTTGATAAAACATCCATATTTCATAAGCTTATCGCAAACAGAGGAAAAAGACTCACTGCATTCTGTTATTTTGCCCGAGCGTAGATGATACAACACATCCCTGCCGAGAACCTCAGCAAATACCAAATTGGAGATCAGGATTTTCTTGATGCCTTCACTGCTCTTTACGACAATCGCATCGTCATCTTTTTCGGCCTTGATCTGCTCCAGCAGCTCGTCAAAGGTGACAAAAAATTTCTCCTTTGTCACAGGCTTTAGAATATAGTTGATGGCTCTCACCGAATAGCTTTCAAAAGCAAAATCAGGTGATGAGGTAAAAAACAGAATCGGCGCGGTTTTGTCAAACCCACGCACTTCCTTCGCCACATCCATGCCCGTAAAGCCAGGCATCATGATATCCAGGCAGTATATATCAAACCGCTTCCCTTTTGTCAGACAAGAAATTAACTCAAACCCATTCGGAAATGCGGCATATTCGCAGTTCAAATTTCTTGATACCCTGTATTGATCGAGGAGCTGTACCATATTGGAAAGCTCATCAATATTATCATCACAGACAGCAATTTGCATCCACATTCCTCCCCTTACAGATTCAATTACCCAAGTTCAGTTTACCATAAATGTCGATTCTTCGACATGTTTCGTGTTAAAATAATATGTTTTGTGCAGCGAATTATTTCTCCACGAAGATCTCTGACAAGTTGAGCAGAAGGGGAAGGAGAGGGGGGAGGGAAAGCTTGATTACAGGCCTAGTGGTACTCAAAGGATTCAATAACTATAACCCCCATGGCCTCATTATAGGAAAACATATATGCGTCAAGCACATGCCCCACTTCGGCGTTAGCCTGTAGAACCAAATCGTTGATATCCTCTTCGGTAACCGAAGAATCGTTCATCCTGAACATGCAGCTTGATCTTCCCCAGAGCAAAGCCTCCTTTAAGGCTTTTTTCAGTGCATCTGCATCCTGGAGTATCAGATTTTCCTTTACGAAATAATTCTCTCTGGTTTCGGTGCAGGCCGGATAATCCTCTTGAACCCAAATATGTTCCTTTGCCATCTCTTCATCGGTAAGGTTGAAATAGTCATACCGTATAACCTTGTTTGGTGCGTCACCAGTGATCGGATCATCCCAGGTAGTGTCCACATGGTATAATACACCGTCTATGGCCACGATATTCCATGCATGGGACAGACCATCGCCGGTTCCGGTTACCATGCGGCATGGTACGCCCGCCCTGTTCAAAAGCAGCACCATCAACTCGGCATAAGCCCCGCAGACAGCTTTCCCCGTATTCAGTGCACCAAAGGCATGAAAGGAGGAATCCGGAGGGCTGGGACTGGTATCATATTGCAAGGCGATAATGATAAAGTCGTGAATGGTCTTCACTTTTTCATAATCGCTCATCCCGGGCTGGATAATATCATCAACCAGTTGCCTTACCCATGCTTGCAGTACAGCCGCATCCTGTTTGCTGTTCGTATACCGGGGGCTGATAACCAGCGTGTGCTCATCACCTTCCAGCCAAGATTCAATTGAATAACCAGCCACAAAAACCCCGGACTCATGATTAGCCCGCTCCATCAGAATTGTCCCATATTTTGATAACTCCGATTCAGCAAAGGTTTTGCCGAATGGAAGCTCAATTTTTTCGTCATGGTTCTTCAGACCATCCACAAGTTGTGGAAGAATAGAATACCATCGATTGATCGGGTTCAAGTTCTCGGCCTGCAGTAAAACCTCCAGGCTTTCACCGGAGATCATTCCCTGCTCGTGCAAAAATACCAGCAGTGGCTCTCGTCTGGTTTTATGGTTCAGAAACATCGCTCTCCACGACAACTCCGAAAGACGCTGCCGCAAGAAAGCTGCTTCTTCGCTGAAGCTCTCTCCGGGGAGTAAAAGCCCTGTTTGGCGTGCGGTCTGTTCCACTGTGTCCCATGTAAAATCCAACCCGTTTTTGTCACTGTACCCCAGTGCCCGCAGTAAAAACGTAAGGTAGGCTTTTTCATTGATGGGCAGGTTAGACCCATACAGGTTGTTGCCAATGCCATTCGTCAGTCCATTCTCATACAAATATCCAATATACGGGCTTGCCCACGGGGAAACATCGGTAAACGGATGACTGGATTGCACAGTTAAAGCTTCCTGCTCGGCCCCTAACAGGCGCACGAGCATGGCCGCACCTTCCATACGGTTTGCTGTTCGCTCCAGCATCAGATCCCCACCGCTTCCACGAAGGACATTCAATATGTTAAGTGCCTGCGCAGATGGAATCCTTTGAAGACTTGACAGATCCATATCGGTGAAACGCCCATTGAAAGAGGCTGTGGGAAGCAAATGAGATGGGTAAAGAATATCAAGCGGCCTTTCCTGTGCAAGAACCCCCGGTATGCATTGTAATAACAATAGAATCGCAGTTACTCCAGCCACCATGGCTTTATATACTCTTCTCTTCATTAAATTCACCTCTACTCAACATCTTATGTGCCGATCTGCTTCTTAAGACCTTCACAGGACCTAATAACCAAAACCTAAAGGCAAGCCTTAGGTCACAATGATAACATACCAAAAAAACCCCGTCAAACCATTGGATTAACAAGGTGATTGGGTAGAGGCAGGGGTGATGTTTACATCATATATATTTGAGAGATAGATGTACATAACGGCAGGGGTGCTGGGAGCATTTGATAAACAATTGCAAAAAGAAGAGGAAGCAATTGCTTCCCCAATATTTTTGCGGATTTTTTTCTTTTCAACAAAGTGCTTGCTCGGTTGGTAGAAACAAAGTTTCCATATTAAAACTTAATAGCAACCTTAAGATCACCATGTTTTCCAGTTGAATACTCAAAAGCTTTTTGCCAGTCTTCAATCTCAAAAACACGTGACACCACGCCTTCTGTCTTAAGTTTCCCGTTTGCAATATTCTCAATCACAAATGGATAGGAATACGGAGAAAGGTGCGAACCTAAAACATCAAGTTCTTTTCTATCCCCGATAATGGACCAGTCTACAGTTGTTGGCTCACCGAATACTGAAAATTCTACAAAACGTCCGAGTTTGCGAATCATTGAAAGGCCCTGCACTACAGAAGAAGGATGCCCGGTTGCTTCCACATAGATATCACACCCATAACCATCCGTCATATTCATAACCTTTTCAACTACGTTTTCAGTACCGGGGTTCATAACAATGTCCGCTCCGAATTCCTTGGCTTTGTTCAGCCTTGAATCTATCATGTCCAAAACGATTAATTTCGCCGGGCTTTTCATGCGGGCATAAGTAATCATACCAAGACCCAGAGTACCTGCACCGGCAATAACTACTACGTCCTCGCACCCGATTTGAGCCCTGTCGATGCAATGTTTTGAGCATGCATATGGTTCAATGAGCAAGGCTTTTTCCAACGGTAAATCTTTGGGAACCTTTGATATGACCGATCCTTTTGGCAATCTGACATATTCCGCCATACCGCCATTGAGACTGTTAAAAAAACCAAAAATTTTGTGCGGCTGACACATCCAATACTGCCCTCTTTTGCAGAAACGGCACTGACCACAGGGAACAATCTGATCGGCTGCCAAACGTTCACCAACTGTAATATCCTTTACATTCTCTCCTACTGCGACAGCAGTTCCAACGAATTCATGTCCCGGTATAAACGGCGGTTCAACCCAGGAAGGCTGGTTTTCATCACCCCAAAACATCGCTGCCCCGTGCTTGCATTTCAGATCACCCGCGCATATACCGCAACCTTCTGTCTTGATAATCACATCATTAGGTCCGCAATCTGGCACTGGGTAATCGGCTATCAGCCGAAAATCCGTTGTGCTGAATGCAACCAACGCTTTCATCGTTTTTGGAATAGTATACATTGTTGCCTCCTTAAAACCATATTCCTATACCCCTTCTTGCTTTTCATAACATTTTATCAAATAATTGATTTAATCGCCCGAAAATAATTCCTTATGCATGTAACAAACACAAACATACGGAGCATATATAAAAGCAAATGCTCCGTATGTTTCCGATTTTCTATTGTGTAATATTATTTATAGTTATTATCATAGAATTTTTGAAGTCCTTCGCGTACTTCTTCTCCACCATTTACTGACCAATTCGACATAAATTGTGACAGGCTTCCCTCAATTGTCTTTGAACCCATTATTAATTGCAGGAAATAATCATTCAAGTTTTCTCTTAGGGCAGTATTATATTTATGGAATGCAGGGTCATCAGTAAACGCAAAGTAAGCGTCTACAAAAATTTCTGGTCTTTCCCGGTTTTCCTTTATCGTTACCTCATTAAACACAGCCCATTGTGCATTACTCTTGCGAACACGGACAAGCCATTGATTCTTATATAAATTCGTGTCCACAAACCCCTTGAATGCATGCCCCAAATTTCGTTCATCATTGAAAGCAGGTTGTATCGGAATTGGATTTTTGTATTCATCAAGTTCGAAATGAACACCTTCTTCACCGATAACGAGATATTCCTGGTTTTCTACTTTCAAGCGTAGGAAATTGATTACATCAGCAGCGTTATCTGAAGATTTCGGTATTACTGGAATGTAGTCATATTGCTGGGTCTTCATCACAGTACAGGTTCCATCTGCTCCGCTTAACGCTCCTATCCACCCAATTCTATCAAGAGGAATACCCAAGTCCTTTTCAAGTGCAGCCAGAGCAGCGGAAAGCGAGTCACGGTTGTGTATTGTCAGAATCGCTTTACCAGATGACAACTTTTCGTCTACCGAGTTATAAGTGTTAATCGCATAATCCGGATCCAAAATGCCATCATTATAAAGTTTGGTGAAGTAATCCATCATATTTTGATAGTTCTCGTGTTCTGTCATATAAATAACTTTACCATTTTTGTCGACCATCCAGTCATTATAAATACCAAACGCGGAAGATACGTTTAGCGGAATATTATATGATGCACCTACGATGTTTCGATTATATGGTCCGGTTAGTATGATATACTCTTCTCCATAAAAATCCTTTAGCTTATAGAGCATCTCGGTAAAGTCATCCAATGTTTTGGGAATATCTTTTACTCCAGCCTGTTCCAATAAATCCATGCGGCATACTATAAATGTAGCAACTTCAGTGTCATATGGGAATGTAGCCGGTAAACCATAGACTAAACCATCTGCTGCGGTAACACCTGACCAAGCAGGTTTTGTAACACAATCCCAAAGTTCTGGCGCTATTGCATTCACATAATCGTTAATCGGAGTTAATGCTCCAGAACTCATTAGTGTGTAAAACTGATTCGCTCTAGTAAAAATAAGATCTTGCTCGGTTCCGGAAGAGACCTCCAACATAAGAGTCTCAGTAGCGTTCTGAGATGGAAGCGCAGAATATACGCATTGATAACCAGTTACCTTAGTAATATCCAGAGCTTCTACTTTCGTATTCGGATCATCGCTGGAGCTCTGTAACAGAATCTTAAGAACAGGTTTCTCTGGTTTAAGAGCAATACCTGGGGCATTACTTGGATCTGTGTTTGGTGTAGAATCCCCAGAACTGTCCGGTATAGGGGGAACGGAGCAACCTATCAATCCAAAAACCATCACTGCAAATAACACAAGAGCCACTGTTTTTTTGATACATTTCATAACTTTTCCTCCTTCATCACCATGAAACTTTTTTGACTCATTCGACTTTACACCCTTTTCCAGTTAACACACTATACCTTAAAACAACCGATTTTCTAAACTATCCACCATACTCAGAAGCCGCCCGGCGGAGACGAAAGATCTTCCTCTGAATAAGTGCTATAAAACCGTTTGTTAAAAGCTCATTGAATAACCATGTTTAACGAAACCACGGGTTGTGTAATAAAATTTATCCCTTTTCAGAACCAATGGTGATACCTTTAATCATAAAACGTTGTATAAACGGATACAGTGCAACAATTGGAACAAGCGCAAGAACAGTAGCACCCGCTATAACTCCGTCTGCGGTAACATTACTATATCCATCAGGGTTTGTTATTAATGATTCACTAACAGATACCGAGTTACTTATAAGGTCTTTAAGAAAAACTTGCAGTACTTTCATCGATGAAGATTTAATATATAGTGCTGCACTAAAATATAAATTCCAGTATGCCACTGCATATAGTAAACTGACGGTTGCGATCACCGGCAAAGCCATAGGGCATACAATCCTAAACAAAGTTTTAAAGTCGCTGGCACCATCGATAGCTGCTGATTCTATGGTGCTTTCCGGAAGGCTTTCGAAATAATTCTTTATGATTAACATGTTGAATATAGAAAGCCCATGATGCAAAATAAGGGAGAAAAACGTATCCAATAATCCCAATGACTTCATTACAATATACTTTGGTACCATACCACCGTTAAAAACCATGCTTATGATACAGATAACAATAAAAAATCTGCGGCCTTTGAGTTCAGGTTTCGAAAGTGGATATGCAAACAAGATGGATGTCACCATGCTTACTACGACGCCAAAAACGGTTACAAACAGTGAATTTTTAAGAGATGCTAAAAAGTCCGTTTGTGTTAACACTTTACTTACTGTTTCCATCTGCAATCCGACCGGCCAGAAATAGACCCTGCCTGAAGTAACTGCCGAACCTTCACTAAACGCCTTTGATATCACATTAAGACATGGGAGTAAAGCAATAAGCATTAATATCAGCATGAGGAAATATGATATAAAACTGATTACCTTTTCGCTGGTGTCAACAGGTAATTTTCTAGATATTCTAGTTTCTTCTTTAATGATTGTTCCCATCTCATTGTCCTCCCAGTTACCAAATGCTCCGGTTTAGTAATTTTCTGCTGGCTGTATTTGCGCCGACGATTAGAATGAATGCAACGACAGAATTGAATAATCCAAGTGCAGTAGACAGTGAAAAATTCATCTGTCCTATACCCATCCTGTAAACATAAGTCTGAATAATATCTGCCACATCATATACAATAGGATTATAGAAAACGAGAACCTGCTCAAAGCTGCTATCCAGTATATGACCTACCCTTAATATCAACATAAGTATTATTGTAGGAAGTATTCCTGGAATAGTAATATTCCATATTTGTCGAATCTTACTTGCTCCGTCTATTTTCGCAGCTTCATAGAGAGTGCTATCTATAGCTGATATTGCTGCTAAAAATATAACCGTATTATACCCGACGGTTTTCCAGCCATCTGTAAAAACAAGAAGTCCTCTAAAAATATTCACATCCATGAAAAAGGAAATGCGGTCAAAACCCATTGAAGTAATAACCATATTTACGATACCATGAGTACTCAGTATAGAAGAAAATATACTGAAGATGACTACCCATGAAAAGAAATATGGCATATAGATAACGGTTTGCGTTACTCTTCTATATGTGGAGTTTTTTATCTCATTAAGCATAACGGCACAAATGATAGGCAGAGGAAATAACCAAATAACTTTCAGCCCATTTATTATAATGGTATTTTTGAAAACAGTCCAAAAATATGAATTTGTAAATAATTTATTGAAGTTGGTTAATCCTACCCAATCACTCTTAATTATTGCATCGATAGGATTATTTCCTGCAAAAATGTTATAGTCTTTAAATGCAATTAATATCCCAAAATAGGGTAAGTAATTGATGATTATGATGACAATTAAACCAGGAATAAGCATTAAGTAGAGTGGTATGTGATTAGTGATATAATTAATTGTTTGCTTCATTTTACGTTGTAACTTGTTATTGGATTTAGTCACTATTTTTAAGCTTTTTTGTGTCATATTGGCTCTCCAATCTGAAAAGTTTACAAATAGTTATTTATACTTATAGTATAGCAACATAACCCTACCCAATAAATTGTTCATTTTTTCGATTTATTGTTCATTCTTTCTTTGCTTTTTTGTTCGTGGCATTTAGGCCCAATGAGGAATGGGTCTTGAGAGAATTTTATAATGGCATTTGCATTCATAGTTAAGTATCTATTTGATTTTTATCCTATTCTCTGTCCAGTTCGTAAATTAAAGGAAGCCTTATCGTTACACATGTACCCATATCTTCTATAGAATGAATACTAAATGAAAACTGTCCTCTGCTAAATAGTTTTAAACGCTTACATACATTATTGATTCCATAATTTTTCTTATTATCTGTGTTTTGTTGCTTTAATTGTTCAAGCACTTCTCTGCTCATTCCCTTTCCACTGTCCTCTATTTCGATTTCCAACATATCATCCGTTACATCGGCTCTCACAAAAAGTTTCTTTTGTTCTTTTTCACAATACAATAAGCCGTGGACAAGAGCGTTTTCTATAAATGGTTGTAGTGTTAATTTCGGTAGATAACACTTAAGAGAATCATCGCTGACAAGATACTCCACTGTAAAACTATTTGAAAAACGTTTTCTCATGATTGAAATATATACCTTTACAAGCTCTAATTCCTCATAAAGGGTTACATATCCCAACCCCCTGTTAATACTTCCACGAAGATACTCAGACAGATTACTAATCATCCAGACACTGTTATAAATGTCCTTTTCCTTAACCAAATAAATAATCGTATCCAATGTATTATATAAAAAATGTGGTTTGATTTGTGCCTGAAGAGCTTGCATTTGGTATTCTTTAGCCTCAATCTCGGCTTTATATTGTTCTTCGATTAATGACTTTATTTCAGACACCATACTCCTTACACTTAAGTCCAGAGAAAATAAAGAACCAAATGGGAATCTAACCTTACTCATTTCTGTCTGTTTATTTGAAAAGTTATAGTAATTGGATCCGGGGTTAATATCCAAAATTGACTTGTTTATTTTGCTTACAGTGCTGTTAATGATTAAAGTGTAAACTACAAATAATAGCAGTACAAAAACCACAATAATAGCAATCGTGTACAGGATTTTTATTATTTTTAAGTCAAAAGAACTGTAAGAGTTGAGCTCCGAACGGTTAATGCTCAGCACCAAATACCAATCCATTGTTTCCATTTTGCTGAAAATTAAAATATCGTCTTTCTCACTATCAATATAACCTGATTGTGTTTTACTAATATTCTCCATTAGCTCAGAGCTAAAAGCGAATTCTCCCACTTTTGCAGAATCATCCGTCGCAACAATCTTTCCATTTCTCTCGCATAAATATATGTGTGCATTTTCATATTCTACATTAAGCATTTCCAGTATATCTGAAACAGAAATATTAAGAAAAAGAACACCTGCAACAGCTTTGTAATCAGATTTGCTGGATATGCTCATTACACATGAGATAACGTCGATATATTCAAGAACGTTCCTCTTGATCTGATGCGTTCCAATCCAGTACGTACCCGACTTCTGAGCATAAACGGTGCCTTCCAGTTCATGAAGTGGATATATATTATCTCTTTGTTCACTGTAGCTCTTGTCATATGGAACATACAATTTTATAGATCGTATCATATGCCTGCCTTCGAATGAAGTAAGCAGGCCCACTATTTCACGGTATTCCTTTAGTTCGGATTCTCGATCCGAGCTGGAATTTACATAATTAAATAATGACGCCCATACCGTTTTCCCGGATTCGCTTACCTGTTCAAACCTATAATCCAAATTTGCTTTTTTTTGTTCAATTGCGATGTGAATATTTTCACAAATTTTTTCTTTGATAGCATAATTAAGATATTGAGTATATATAAAGAAACCCGCAGTAATAAGAAGAATTGCAAATACGATAAATGTTAACAAGGCATTTTTAATCCGTTTATCATTGCTCGGACTTAGCATATTACGTACCCTGTGACAAACCTTTTTAATCATTTTCATCACCCTGTTAACTCCTTACATTTCAATTCTTTACCGCACAAAACTCTCCCGGTGTCATTCCTGTATATTTTTTAAACAGATTCGAAAAATAGCTTGGGGAAAGATAGCCTACTTTGAAACAAACATCATATGACTTAACTGTCGGGTCACATAGTAATTTTTTGGCATGCTCCAAGCGTGTACGCGTAATATAATCATTGATTGTTTCTCCCGTTTCCTTTTTGAACAAAACACAAAGATACGTTGGTGTTAAATTTACGGATTCTGCTATGCTTGCAATAGAAATTTGCTCCATAAATTTTTCCCTTATAATACTCTTTACATGTTTTATTAACAGGCTTGAGCGTGTTTCACTTTTGCTTGAAATTAAATATAAAACTTTTTCATACAATTGCAAAATGAATTTCTCTTGCTCACGTGGATTCGAACAGCATAGAAAGCTTTCGAGAACCTCTCTGATGTTTATATGAAAATTATTTTCTTTGTTTTTTAAGTCTGCCAGGAGATTGAACGGAAGCATAAGAAGAAATGTAAGATAATTTTGCTGATCATCCACACTTTTCAATGTACTGGCCGATGCAAAAACCTGACTGGCATGGCGCTTCACCTGTTCAACATCTCCGGATTTGATGCTCTCATACACAGTGTTTTTCGCCCATTCGAATATACTTTTAGTATCATCTGTTCCCCCATATTTTTTCACGGAAATATTAGAGTTTTCATTCAGTAAATAACAGTTTTTTATCGAATCGACTGCATCGTTATAGGCATTCATAATTTGATCAATCCCGGAGAAAAGCTCACTTATGCCAATAGAGACCATCAGCTCATATTCCTTTTCAAATTCACATTGTATCTCTTCTACCAAAAGCAATAATTCTGTTTCAAAATCGTTTTCTCTGGTGTTGTAAATTGCAACATATTCATCTTGCTCATTTTCAAAAAATATGCTGCTTCCATATTTTTTTAGAATTTCGGTACAAGCGTCCTTAATCTGAAGTGAAAACATCAGACGTTGTTTTTCGCTTAAATTGCAAAGTTTTTTCCATAAGTTTCTCACTTTGAAAACAATAACGCAGTAAAGGTCATCATTGTTCAATGGAATATCTAAAAAAGATATCCTTTCCATTGATTTTTCTATATTTGATGTATCTTCTTTTAGTAACATCATCAGAAAACGCTCTTGTAAAAATGGAATACTCTGAGCTAGTCTTGCTTCCATTTTTTTTATTTCTGCCTGGCGATTTCGTTCTCGATCCATTATATTTACAACTCTGGTAACAGCAGCGGATAATTCATTATTGTTAATTGGCTTAAGAATATAATCCACTGCATCCATTTTCAATGCATCCTTTAGGTAATTGACTTCAGCATGGCCACTGATAAATATTATTTTTACAGCAGGGTTTAATAATGTCGCCTTTTTAGAAAGTTCAATCCCATCAATATAAGGCATGCGTACGTCTGTAACAATCAAATCAATCAAATTGTTTTCTATATAATTGCAGGCTTTTTGCCCATCGGAAAAATCCGCAATAATTTCAATGCCATGTGACTGCCAGTCAAAATGTCGCTTAATGCCATTGCGTATAATACTCTCATCATCTACTATAATTGCTTTATACATATGATATCTCCACGTTCTGTTCATTATTTTTCTATTTGGACATGTAAATTATCAAATGCATCTAAGATCCCTATGTGTCCTAAAGGCCACGAATAGAGGAAGCGTATTGTTAGCTGCGAGGGCTAAAAATAACGAATAGGCAGGGGATAAACCGCTACTTCAGTGACGGGTTCCCAGACTGTAATCTAAAGGGTTCCTGTAAAATTCCAAGTGTTAAGCTTCCATATCCCCTTTTGGTATGAAAATTTCGATACAGAGGCATTATCAAGTTTCGTTAATCTTGTCGGAATAGAGTGCCCCAATACATAGCATAAAATACAGTGCGCCGTTCCTTCATGAGCAACAACGGCTATGTTGTGCTTACCATCAATGCTTTCCAGATCGTGCATGAAAGATGTAATTCTTTTCATCATCTCTTCTGCCGATTCTCCTTCGAACGCACTAAAATCATGCTTTGTTTTTGCATCGATATACAATTGCCCGTATTTTTCCAGGCATGCTTCCGGAGACTGTTGTGAGAGCTTTCCGACGCTGATTTCTCTGAGCTTATCTGTAAACTGATAGGAATAACCCGGAAGGGCATCTTCCGCAGTCTGTTTAGCTCGCTTTAAGTCACTGACATATACTATATCAAAATTGATATGATTGATTAGCTTCCCGCTCCTTCTCGCCTGCTCATGCCCCAAATCAGTCAGTGGTACATCCCCCCACCCACAATGCAGGCCCAGTTTATTGGTTTCACTTTCCCCATGTCTTATTATATATAGTTCCATACTAACCTCACCACATTTTTTCTTGTTTTATGAATTTCATGTTGGACAGGCTCTATTTTAGTAAATACTATAGATTATTGTTTCCCCCACATGAATCTCTAATAATCAGTTTAGGTTGCAGAATTTTCTTTTTGATCTTATCGCCAGGGTTTTTAATTCTATTTAGCAATAGCTTACAAGCTTTAACTCCCATTTGCTCTTTACAGATCTGGACAGTGGTCAACGCAGGTATAACATGCTCTGAGATAATAGAATGCTCATATCCTATGATAGAAATGCCATGGGGTATTCTAATATTGGCATCGTATAGATATCTCATCGCGCCTGCAGCAATACTGTCGCTTGCACAAAATACAGCAGTCATTTCAATGCCTGACGACCGTAAATTTTTCATTGCTCTATAACCACTTAACCCAGTAAATTCAGCCTTACGGATTAGTCTTTTATCAGGTTTAATCCCTGCATCCTCCAGCGCCTTATTATATCCTTCCAGTTTTTTCCCAGTAGTACTGCTTTCATCAGGTCCATTGATAAATGCAATTCTTCTATGACCATAGTCGATTAAATGTTTTACAGCAAGGTAAGCCCCCTCAATAATATCAACATCAACTGAATCAATTAATGGATGCTGGCTTCCTAATATTACTGCAGGAAGTTTCTTTCGGAGAATCGTTTCGATTAATGAGTCGCTAATAAGGCCACCTATTAGAAAAACTCCAGCAACCCTGTTGTTCTTTATTACTTGGGGAATGTCATCGGATTGCTCCTTCGCTTGGAATCGTTCACTAATGAGTCCATAATTTGTTCTGGCCAATTCCCACGAGATCCCTGTCAGTGTGTCATAAAAAAATGTTTCTGTAACAGAATCAAACAAATAGGTTCCTTCTGATAGATTTTTTGTAAGAAATATTGAGCCTAATATCTGTTTTTTCTTTGTTGTAAGCTCCCGTGCAGAAACGTTGGGAATATAATTAAGCTTTTCTATCGCAGTCTGCACCCTTTCCCTTGTCTCGGGTTTAACTGCGCTGTTATTATTTATAACAAGTGAAACCGTACTTTTGGAAACACCGGCTTCTTTTGCAACATCAAAAAGTGTAACAGACATCTTCTCACTTCCTTACCTTTATCAAAATTGCAAGATCCACCTACACCATTTCATTCAATGAGCGCAATTGTGTGGTAATACGCGAGCGCTGAAAATCCTTGTTTACGGGTCGGGGCGTTGGAGCGTTCCAGCGCTTGGGTCCTCCTCTCGGGGGAGCGTTCCAGTGCTTGGGTCTTCCCCTCGGGGGAGCGTTCCAGTGCTTGGGTCTTCCTCTCGGGGGAGCGTTCCAGTGCTTGGGTCTTCCTCTCGGGGGAGCGTTCCAGTGGGTACGCTCCTTTGGTACGC
>LSQX01403242.1_pt1 | contig 41231 bp, 33 predicted proteins | sample 654561 | NCBI WGS metagenome assembly LSQX01 (sample SAMN04489861, study PRJNA283612) | anaerobic digester metagenome | isolation source: 4 biogas reactors fed with cattle manure at either 37C or 55C with and... | place: Denmark: Kongens Lyngby | collected 2014 | reverse complement strand
TTCGCCCTGAGCTTGTCGAAGGGTCAAATGAACGGAATTAACATACTTACTTAAGCGACGCCGCTATGGATTCGACAGGCTCACCACAAACGACTTTTTAGTTCTTTTGTTATGCTGGAGTCCCAACCATTCGGAATCTAAATATAGCGGCTGGGATAAAGAAAGTGTCATACTGAATTCGTGAGGGACGAATGAAGTATCTGGGGTGGAGCTTCCTGTCGGTATTTTTCCTTCCCAACATCCTTGATTCACACCTCGTGATTTCAGGATGAGATGCCGAATACTCTCCTTCTAGAATCCTGATACGTTGGCGCTCTCGAAGAACGTATTTTCATATGGAAATCTGAAACAGTTTAAGTAAGAATACGCTCTAAATATACAGGAGAATAGTATAAGCTACTTACCCGCCCCCAGATAGGCGGCGATGACATCGGGGTTTTTACTGATTTCTTCAGGGGTTCCTTCGGCAATTTTACGCCCGAAATCCAGCACTACGATTCTATCCGCAAGGTCCATCACAACACCCATATCATGCTCGATCAGTACTATGCAGTTTACTCCGTCTCTTAATACCGGCGTATCGGGATAGGTTTCTCCCTGCCCCTCGAAAATATCGATAATAAAGCGTGCGATGTCCTCTTTTTCTTCCAGGTTCATACCTGCCATAGGTTCATCTAAAAGCAAAACTTTCGGCTCCAGAGCCAACGCTCTGCCCAGTTCCACCCTCTTACGCATACCGTAAGGCAGAGAACCGACCACCTGCTGGCGAATCGATTCTATCTCCAAAAAGTCGATAATATCTTCAACGGTCCTGCGATGTTTAATTTCTTCCGTATGCGCCGGTCCGAAGTATAAAGCGCTGCTGAAAACATTCTGGTTCATAAGTACATGCCTGGCAGCCATAATGTTATCGAGGGTGCTTAAACCGGTATACAGTTCGATGTTTTGAAACGTACGCGCCAAACCCATCTTGGCGGCTTTATCCGGACGTATATGCGTAATATCCTGACCGTTATATGTAATCGTTCCGCTCTGCGGTTTGTAGAAACCGTTCAGGCAATTTAAAAAGCTGGTTTTCCCGGCTCCGTTAGGGCCAATAATCGCCAGTATTTCGTTTTCCTTGATATCAACGCTGACATCTATTAAAGAACGAACGCCCCCGAACGACAGCGAGAGATGATCCGCTTTAATAACAACTTTTTTTTCTTTTACTGGATTATCCAAACCCGTTTTTCCTTCTTATAGTTCCTTGCTGCTTTCTTCTTCCGAGAATATTTTCTCTTTATACGCCGATACCCTGTGACAAACCGGCCCTTCGCATTTGAGACCGCTTAAGCCTTTTTTCTCTTTCGGATCGGCACTCATTTTGGTAAAGAAGTCATAACCGGTGCATCTGGTCTTACCATCTTTATAAACGATGATGGTTACTTCGTCATTCATATCTTCGCAAAATATAGTGGTCGCTGTCAGTTGCCAGTCAGTCATAGTATTTCAAATTACCTCTGTTAGATTATACCCCATATATCAGTTGTTTAGCTACATTTAAGCCTACAAAACAACGCTTCTGCCTTATTGATGATTGATATTGTTGCCTATATTGAAAGCGTCACCGACAGGCTTTCCGTATCCGTAATATTTTGCAGTTGTGCCTCTTGAATACAATATCGGTTTGATTTTTTCTACATCCGGAACACCTTCGGTAAGACAATCCTCCGTAACATGTGTCTCTTCGATACTGCCGATAACCAGCGTATGGCTGCCTAAATTAAGCATATGCACGATTTTGCATTCTAAATTAACAGGACATTGGCGAATTAGCGGAGCATTTTCGAGTTTTCCGTAAAAAACATCGAAGCCGCAGGCTGCAACCTTATCGGCATTCGCCCCGGATATGATACCGCACAAATCTGCCTCTTCCACCAATTGTTCACTCGGGATGTTAACGGAGAAACTGCCACCCGGTTTGATACCTTTCATAGTATATCTCTGATGTCGTATAGCCACCGTCAGCATCTGAGGGGCGCCGCATGCCATACCACCCCAGGCAGCCGTCATAAAATTCGGTTTTCCGTCAACATTTACACCAACTAAAAATACCGGCTCCGGGAATACAAAAGCGCTCGGTCCAAAAGTTTTTTTATCCATCGCAAGTTTACCTCCGTTAAAGTCCTACATAATTTTTCAAATTGAGTTTCGAAACTAATTTGACGATTAAATTGTACGGCTATTCCAAGGTAGATTATTCACCCTACGGGTTAACGAACCCACTTTAAATCTTTATATTTTTCTCTCAGTTTAACCTTTTCTATCTTGCCGGTGGCATTACGCGGTACTTTATCAAAGACTATTATTTTGGGGCGCTTATATTTGGGCAGCTTCTCGATACAATATGACTCAATTTCTTCAGTGGTAATTCCGGCTCCCGGTTTCGGGTCGATTACAGCGACTGCAATTTCGCCCAGCCTGATATCCGGAATACCGATTAAAGCCGCATCGTATATTTTTGGATTAAAAAGCAGAACTTCTTCCACCTCTATCGGAAAGATATTCTCACCGCCGGTAATGATTAAGTCTTTCTTTCTGTCAACATACCATATAAAACCGTCCTCATCCGTTTTTGCCAGGTCTCCGGTGTGAAGCCAGCCGTCCTTTAAGACTTCGGCAGTTTTTTGCGGATTTTTATAGTATTCCTTCATTAAACCGTTGCCTTTTACCAGCAGCTCCCCAACCATACCGGCAGGAACATCATTGTCATTGTCATCCACAATGCGAACCTGCCAGCCGTAACCGGGTTTACCGATAGCGCCTACCTTATGAATGTTTTCGACGCCCAGATGCACACATCCGGGACCGGTTGATTCGCTTAACCCGTAATTGGTATCATAAAGCATATCCGGGAAATAAGTTTTCCAGTGCTGTATCAGGCTTTCGGGGACCGGTTGCGCCCCGATATGCATCAAGCGCCACTGGTTTAATTTATAATCCTCTTTTTTAAGCTCTCCTGTATCCAAAGCCACCAGTATATCCTGTGCCCAGGGAACCAGCAGCCATACTATTGTACCCTTTTCATTGTGTACCGCCTCAAAAATATAAGCCGGTTTGATTTCCCTCAGAAGCGTAGCCCTGCTTCCGGTATAGAGGCTGCCGAACCAGTGCATCTTGGCTCCGGTATGATATAAGGGGGGGATCAATATAAAATTGTCATCTTTGGTCTGTCCGTGATGCCTGCTCTCCACGATAGCGGCATGTTCCATGTTTTTGTGAGTAAGCAGTATCGGTTTCGGCTGCCCGGTAGTTCCGGATGTAAAATACAATCCGCAGGGGTCATCCGGATTCAATTCAACATTCAGAGGGTTTACCGAAGCGCTTAAAGTAAAATCATCTACGGGCTGTGCCCATTCGGGAGCATCATCGCCAATGTATATAAATTTTTTTACAGACGTTAATTGTGTTCTGATTTCACTTACCCGTTCGACAAATTCCGGCCCGAATAAAAAAGCCTTCGCCTCCGCTATTTGGGTACAGTATAAAATATCTTTAGCGGTAAACCTGAAATTGAGCGGTACCGCCCAGGCACCCGTGCGTATTATGCCGAAATATGCCACCAGCCAATCGATGGAGTTGGTCATCAGATGAACGACTTTATCGCCTTTACGGATTCCCGTGTTGTAGAGGGCATTGGCAATCTTATTTGAACGGTTATCGAATTCCCGCCAGGTAATTTCACACCTGTAATTCAAGCTGGGTTTCAATTCAACCAGGGCAATATCATCCGGATACAATTTAGCATTTTTTGCAAGCATATCCGCTATGGTCATTGTTTATAGTGCCTCCGAAAGCGTAGTTAATAAGATGCTATACCGGGTAAAAATGTAGCGATTTTGGGGAATGCCAAAAGTAACGCCACACAAATGATTATCGCTATTAAGAACGGTATTATCCCTTTGAATATAGTCTCCAGGGATATTCCCTTTGTAATACCCTTAATCACATATACATTTATACCCACCGGCGGTGTTATAACACCCATTTCCGTTACCAGTACAATAATAACACCAAACCATATCGGGTCGAAACCCAGGGCTAATACCAGCGGATAGATAATCGGTATTGTCAGTGTTATCATAGCCAGCGAATCCATAAATAACCCGCCGATAAGGTACATCAGAATAATCATTGCCATAACCGCTACATCCGGTAAACCGAGGCCGGATATCCATCCCGATAACATGTTGGGTATGGTAGTAACTGCAATAAAATGACCTAAAACGACGGCTCCGGTAACGATAATCATGATTTCACATGTAACTTTTACCGTTTCGATAAGGGCATCCTTAAATGCTTTCCATGATAAATTGCGGCGTACCAATCCAATTAACAATGCCCCGGCCGCGCCGACAGCACCGGCCTGCACCGGGCTGAACCATCCGGCAAAAAGGCCGCCCATCACCAGTATAAACAGCAAAAGCATTTCAGTGATGCCGGATAATCCAACAATCTTCTGTTTAAAAGTAGTCGCCTGCCCGGCAGGCGCCAGAGCCGGATTACGCTTGCATAAAACAACTACAACGATAATGAATAAAATAGTCAGCAGTATTCCGGGGAATATCCCGGCCAGGAACAAGCTGCCGATTGATTGCTGCGTCAATATACCATAGACGATAAAAATTGTGCTTGGCGGAATAAGTATCCCGAGGCTTCCCGCTGAAGCCACGCTGCCGGTTGCCAGCGTATCGGCATATCCGTATTTTTTCATTTCAGGCAGGGCTACTTTACCCATAGCCGCAGCCGTAGCGCTGGTTGAACCGCAGATAGCGGCAAACCCGGCGCAAGCCATAATGGTTGCCATCGCCAGCCCGCCGCGCACATTTCCCAGTAAGGTATGACTGGCAGCGTACAACCGGGTGCTGATTCCGGAAGCAAAAGCAATCGAACCCATCAACAGAAACATCGGGATTACGGTTAGCGAATATGATGACAGGTTGGTAAATACATCTCTGGCAAGCAGATTAAGCCCGGCGGAAGGGCTAACCAGATAACTGAATCCGGCAAAGCCGACAAACGCCATGGCAAAACCGACCGGCATTCCCAGTATAAAAAGTACGATAAGGATTATTATTCCTACAAGACCGACAACTACGGGGTCCATCTATCTATTTACAACTTTCATAATATTTTTCATCATCTCGACTATTAATACAAAGCAAACCGGAATACAACAAAAAGCAATAGCATAAACAAACGGATAGAAAGGAATACGCGAAGTCATCGATACTTCACCGCTTTGTTGCAGGTTGATTCCGTATCTGACGCTCTGCCATGCCAGCAGGGCAAAAAGAATAAGTCCCAAAAGAGAGGTAAAGATGCCACAGGCAGCCCTAGCCCGTTTAGGCAAACGGGTAACAAAAAACTCTACCTGGATATTGCCGTGCTGCGCCTGGGTATAAGCCATACCGAAAGCAGTGATTATTACACCCAGAAAAGCTACTATTTCAATGGCACCCGGAACGGGCGTTTTAAAAATCTTTACTCCGATAATATCGGCAACTGTCAGAGCCAGCATTAAAATGACGCCTGCTCCGCCAATCCATACTATCCAATTGCTTATTGATTTTGCCCATTTATCCAATCGTTCTATAATAGCCATAATAAAAACAAAAACTCCTCCTGCCCATGCCTTGATATTGCAGGCACAGGCAGGAATAGTGTACTCTAAACCTTTTATTTCTTACTTTATGTCGCGCTGGGCGTAGTTAAAGGAATAACCTCCGATTCAACCCAGGCGACACTTTCTTCCATCGAAGGTGATTTATCGCTCCAGTATTCTACTCTGTCGTGCAAATACTGCTCATATTCATTTCCTGATAAACCGCTTGTGTTAAGTGTTTCGACATGACTGTCAACAAGCGGGGAAACAGCCTCCAGCCACGTAGCCATTTCGTCATTATCGACTTCTATGACTTCCCTGCCACTGCCGAGTTCAAGAAAGTAATCAATGGCTACTTTATCATAATAATCCCAGACTTTGCCATGCTTCTCTATCCATTCATCGCTGACCTCGGTAATTATCTGCTGTATTTCATTTGGCATGCTGTTCCATTTGTTTTTATTGATTACAACATACATATCTGTAGTGTAACCCAGTTGATAACAGTTGGTTACATATTTGGTAACCTCGGCATGATTCCAGCCTTTCAGGGTTTCTCTGGGAGTAAAACTTCCGTTGACAACTCCCTTCGACAATAGTTCGTATGTTTCACCCTGTGAGGCACCGTATGCCTGAGCACCAAGAGCCTGTACAATCTTCGCACCTACGCCGGTAGCCCTGATTACCAAACCGTTAAAGTCTTGCAGTTTGCTCACAGCTTTATCTTTGGTGATGATTACACCGGGGCCGTGAGCGTGAAAATATAGCGGATGCGTTTCATCCATTTCTGCGGGTTTAAATTCATTGTAATAATCATTGGCAACCTTTGTTGCCACCCATCCGTTGGGGTATTTGTGGGGTAAATCAACCAGTTCATTTACGGGAAAACGCCCTACAGTGTAAGCAAAACATGACATTCCGATATCGGAAAGTCCGTTTACTACGCCGTCATATATCTGGTTTGCAGGAGTCAGGTTTCCTGCCGGAAAATAATCAATTTTTACCTGACCGTCCGTTCTTGTTTCTATTTCTTTTATCCATGCTTCAGCCAGTATAGAATTGAGATGTGTCGGGGGGAAGAAACTGCTGTATGTCAGCTTGATTGTGTCCCCTGTATTGCTGCAACTGCTTCCGAAGAGGGACATCGCACCTCCAAAAGCAGAAAAACCGGCAGCTCCAACGAGCAATGCTCCGGTTCCTTTTAAAAAGTCCTTGCGTGTAATGGTGTTCTTTTCATTACTGTCATGAATCATTTGTAGCCACCTTCCGGGAAAGACATGTAGATGATGTTGTAGAAGATTTCTGTGCGGAAATAGTTTTTAATTTCCATTGCGCCCTGCCTCCTTTTTTTATTTTACGTTCAAGAAAACGTTTTCAGTATAATACCACCTGAAAAGGATATTGTCTATAAACTATTATACAATAAATATACAATTCTTCTTACGGCAATGTAATAGTAATAACTACAACAACAGGCTAGAGGCTAAATAGCAAGATACATTGTTCGTCGCCATTACAGATCTTACAGTATAGTTTATATGAAATATCCGCACCGAATTCATTTGCCCAGACCTGATATTCCCTTTCACAGATGAGGGAGCCGATTTTGGCAGACAGGTTTTCCCTTTTGGATGTAACCATTAAATTATGCCAGGGACAACTGCTGATGATTATGGAAAAATTACCGGAATCCGTATTGTCTTCTATCGTAAATGTGAAATCTTCCAGCGAAAACTTGGTTTCCAGGCATTCCATCAAATCTTTCAGTTTGTTACCCGAATCAGCGAGCGGCTTTAGCATTCGTGCCTGAATTTTGGGCATTACTTCCCAGACTTTGGCATCCAGTTCCAGCGCCGTATCAAAATCATATTTTTCTTCTGTCTTCATAAACCAAAAGCCATCTGCGGCTGTGTAGCTTTTCTTAAAATATTCGATTATTTTCTCATCGGTTAAATTCAGCATGATAAAACCCATACCATCATTTAAAACTACGTGAATTATAACCTACAAATAGTATTTAACAAAATAGCCTGTGATTAGTCAATATAGCAAATCTTTTCTAAATCCACTCGTCCTGATTTCTGATGCGTCGGGATTTCCATATGAGACGTATTCAATATGTCATCCTCCGGCTATACCTTATTATTTCCAGTATGACAATTTAATCGTTAACCTCGTAGGGACGGGCATTGCCCGTCCGCAAAATACGCAAACATAAATGCGGACGACCATTGGTCGCCCCTACGTTTTATTATTTGTCATGCTGAATTCGTAAAGGACGAATGAAGCATCTGGGGAGGAGTTTAATAGATTCCATAAATCCTCATTCCAAACAAGAAATAGAGGCTTAGCCTTACTCGCCCTGCTTGGTGGGAATGGTGACACCGGTAGCTCTGGCAACCAGCTTGTTATCCTGATTAACAACAGTTACCTCGGTAAAACCGGCTTTCCTGCCACTCTTTATTACCCTGCCCTCAGCAGTAAGCGTATCGCCGACCTTGGCGCTTGCGATAAAGTAAACGTTTAAATTAGAGGCAACACTGGGATAAGCCATCGAGTTGGAAGCGGAACCGAATGCCTGGTCTGCAAGTGACATTATGATACCGCCAAAAACAATGCCGTGAAAGTTTTGAAATTCGGGACGCATCACAAGAGACACACGCGAATAACCTTCCGATATTTCCAGTATTTCAGATTGCAAAAAAGAGGTTATCGGCTCGGTCTTGATTTTATCCGTCAGTAGAGAGATTTGTTGTTCTTTGTTTTCTTTGCTTGTCGGCATGAAAACTCCTTTTAATTACTGCGGTTTAACTGCTTGTATACCGGCTTCGAAAGCGGAGATATTTATAGCGACAATTTTTGCCGGCAGGCTTTTAATAATGCTCTCGCGCCATATTTTATCTTCGATATCCATAAATTGTGACAAACAACCCAGCATAAAAATATTTAATACCTTTATGTTGCCGATGGCTGCCGATTTTTTGCTTCCTTCTACTAAATATACCTTATCTGTTTTCTGTGTAAGAACAGATAATATTTCATTATCGGACGGATATTCTTCAATTCCGCAACCAACGGAAAGCGGGGGCATTTCACGGTTATTCAATATTACAATTCCGCCCGGCTTCAAAAAATTAAAACACCTGGCGGCTTCCATTTTTTCAAAAGATAGCACAATATCTGCCTGATTTTCTCCGATTAATGGAGCGTATATTTTTGGCGCAATACGTAAATGGCTGATAACACTGCCGCCACGCTGTGCCATTCCGATTGTATCCGTCTTTTTTACATCATATCCAGATGCGATAGCCGCATCCCCGATAATATTTCCGGCAAGTATTACACCCTGTCCCCCGACCCCGGCAATGATAATGCTGTAATTATTCATTGTTTGCTCCGATTAAACCGGGTTTATCCGGATAAATGGCGTTAACAGGACAAACCTGCTCACAAAGGCGGCAATTATCACCGGCACACAGAGAACCGTCGATAATAACTTTATCTCCATCCTTTGCAATAGCCGAACAACCTATAGACAGGCACAAACCGCAGGTCGTACATTTATTTATGTCAACTTTACTGGGATTAATCCCACGCCTCACTGATACGGCGCAAGGACCTCTGGATATAATTACCGATAACTCGTCACTTTCAAGCGACTCTTTCAAAGCTTTTTTTATGGCCTTTAAATCCCAGGCGTTAACCACCTGTAAATCGGTTACTCCGCATGCCTTAACCATTTCCTCGAGATTGACGGCATAGGTATCTTCTCCCTGTGCGGTTTTTCCGGTACCGGGGTGTTCCTGATGGCCGGTCATAGCTGTCGTACGGTTATCAAGAATAACAAGCGTAAACTTGGCTTTATTATAAACAGCGTCTATTAAGCCGGTAATTCCCGAATGGAGAAAAGTGGAATCACCGATAATCGCTACCACTTTTTCACCAACGCCGGCTTTCTGCATACCGATAGCATTTCCGATACTTGCACCCATACAACCGCAGGTATCCATGGCATTAAGAGGTGATAAAGCTCCAAGCGTATAGCATCCGATATCGCCCGTAATAATCAGCTTCGGTTCACGCTGTTTCCTGCCGGGAATCGTGCTGCGCTGCCCGATATTGCTTAGTGTAAAGTATAAGCCGCTGTGAGGACATCCCGAACATAACAGCGGAAATCTACCGGGCAATGCCGGCTTTTTATAGGCTGCATCAGTACCGGGATATTCGGATAATATACCCATAGCACATCCCGCTTTTTCGATTACATCGGGTGTCAGTTCCCCTATTATCGGAACAAACTCCTTCCCTGTTACTTCAATACCCAGAGATTTAACATATTCTTCTATGAACGGGTCGAGTTCTTCGATAACAACCAGTTTTTTAACTCTTGATGAAAATTCTTTGATTAACTCTTGCGGCATCGGGTAGGAAAAACCCAGTTTAAGAATAGAGGCTTCCGGAAATACTTCTTTTACATACTGATATGCCATACCGGAGGTAATAATACCGAGTTCGGGACTGCCTTTGGTTACAAAATTAAATGCAGATGTTTCGCTAAAACCTGCCAGTTTGTTAACTCTTTCTTCCACAAGGGGACGTCTGGCTCGCGCATTGGCAGGCAGCATAACATATTTGCGGAAATTGTGTTTGAAGACTTTACCCTCAACTTGCTTGCGGCTGTTATTGCCGGTTTCCACAATTGTTTTCGAATGTGAAACACGGGTAGTTGTACGTAACAGCACCGGCGTATCGAACTGCTCGCTGATATCGAAGGCAGCCATCACCATATCGTAGGCTTCCTGACTGTCCGAAGGTTCCAGCATAGGTATTTTTGCCAGTTTGGCAAAATGGCGGTTATCCTGTTCATTCTGAGAGCTCATTGCTCCCGGGTCATCGGCTGATATGATAACAAGACCACCGTTGATACCGGTTATGGCAACCGCCATAAAGGGGTCGGCAGCAACATTTAAACCGACATGCTTCATCGATACCAGAGTGCGCACACCGCCGTACGAAGCGCCTACGCCCACTTCCATAGCGACCTTTTCGTTGGTGGACCATTCGGCATATATGTCCTTGTACTCAGCCAGATTCTCCAGTATCTCGGTACTGGGAGTACCCGGATAGGCAGCCGCAACCTTTATCCCGGCATGATAAGCGCCCAGTGCAATAGCTTCATTTCCTGAAAGTAATTTATTATTTGTGCTCATTTTAGTACTGTATTATAGCATAAACCGCCCCCAAAACATGAAATCCAATCGAGGCAAGTACATATCAGACACAATTATGTATATTATTACGAGCGGTTTTACTGCAGGGTAAGTATCATATATAATTTATCGAGGTTTTCACCGGTTTGAAAACAGCAAATAATTTCCTTATAACGAACAATTATAACTATTTATTATGACTAGATACGCAAGTTACGGCAGAACTGTTTATCACTGGCTGGGAGATTTCCTTAAAACCCATCCGCAGGGTTTTTTGATATCTATTTTAGTCATTACTGCGCTATTCCTGTTTCCTCTATTTCTGATGCAGCCTACGGAAACAGCCAGCGATAACCCGACCGACAACAACACTGTTATCTGGTATGAAGAAGTGAAGGAAACCTTCCCCAGCGATATATATTCACTCATATTTATTTTTGAAGCCGAAAACGGCGATATGCTGACACAGGAAAGCCTCTATGCGCTTTGGCAGGTAGAAGAAGATTTAAGAAACAGCGCAATGTCTCCCATGCTTTATTACAACGTCAACAGTAATACAGAAACAGTAAATAAAGGCATTTATTCTCTGGCAGATGCTGTAAATGAACTGCTTGTTATGCAGAGCGCAAACACGATTGACCTCTCCAGCGCAACCGATTTACAGGTAAAAGAAGCGGTATTTTATATTCTATCCAATCCCGATACCGCCGGCTTCCAGCAAACATTTTCAATAAAATCGACTTATGAAGATACAGATGACGGCATCCGTTTGTGGGATTCTCCGGCTCTAACAATTATTGTATCCACGGTTAAAGATAATGTTATCAACGATTACCCTTCGATTACAGGAGAGGACTACTCCGGAAAAATCGTTTTAGAGCATTTCGGCAGAGATGTGCTTGAATTATTCCGCGGCCAGCAGGATATTCTGCAGGTTTGGGGGATAAATATCGATCTGCAACTTGAAATTAAAGACCAGGGCAGTATCAATATCCCCATGCTGATAGCAGCCATCGTCATCATAATGCTAATTGTTGCCGTGTTTTTCCGTTCTTTCATAATAACGCTTATCTGCGGCGGCGGACTTTTAATGGTTCTGGTATGGCTAATGGGATTTTCCAACCTTATAGGTATTAAAAACTCAACCATAGTTGACCTGGTAGTCCCAATTGTGGTTCTGGTACTGGGTATAGACTATGCTATCCACTCTATTTATCGATACAGAGAGGAAAGAAGAAAGGGTTATCCCCCCGAACAGGCACTCGGTAACTCGACACGCAGAGTGGGAAACGCTCTTGTGACGGCAATGCTTACTACTATCGTTGCTTTTATAGCCAATGCCATTTCGAATATTGAATCTATCGTGGACTTTGCTGTTGCTTCATCTTTTGCCATATTTGCCACTTACGTTATTCTGGGATTATTTGCCCCCACGCTGGTAATGTGGACAGACCTTAAAAAAGAAGAAAAGAGCGGTGTATTTTATCTAAAAAGCGGTGCGGCAAAACGGGGCATGTTGCTCGGCAGATTGGTAACATTTTTCACTGAGAAATACCGGTTAGTTCTTTCTATAGCTTTAGTACTGACAATCGCCGGTATTGTCGGCTGGGCTAATCTTGAAACAAAGCTGGAAGCTAAAGATGCGCTTTCCCCCGACTGTGATTTTGTTGTCGGGCTGGATAAAGTCACTGAACATATCGGCACCCAAGCCGGTGAAGTGGCAATATTCTATATCAGGGGGGATTTTACCGAATATGAATCGCTGCAAGCGATGAAAAATCTGATTGCGGAACTCAATGACAACAAATATGTAGCCCGCTTGTCAGGTGACGGCTCTTTAAATGCAAATACTCCACTTCTATCTTTTCTCGATGTAGTCGTAAAGAGTGACTATATGAAGCATATGATTGGAATGGAATCCGGTATAACTATAACCGATGACGATAATAACGGCATACCCGATACTTCCGAACAACTGGCAGCGATTTATAGCTATATTATCGAAAACGGCGTTTCACTTTCTGAAACCATGATTATTCAGACACCTGAGGATATAAGAGAAACTTTTATTTATGATAATTCAGAACAGGAATACGCAACAATAATCAGTATCGGAGTACCGGGAACAGTTGAGCAGGCGGTTGTTAAGGAATCTGCCGCAGAATTGAACTTAGACCTCGATACCTCGATGAAAGATGTGGAAAGCATTTCTTTTTACGGGCTAACAGGAGATGCTTATGTTCGCGATGCTCAGTTTAGCGCCATAACCGATTCTATGAGTAATTCCTTTATGATTGCTATCGCTGCCTGTATTGTACTTTTACTGATTATCTTCCGCTCACTGCGGTATTCACTTATTACCCTGATACCGGTAATACTGGTAGTCTGCTGGCTTTACGGTTCAATGTACATTTTGGGATATGAAATCAATTTGATGACTGCTACGATTGCTTCTATTTCTGTCGGTGTCGGAATTGATTACTGCATACACTTTACCGAACGTTTCCGCCAGGAATTTTTAAGATTACCGGATAAAAAGAAGGCTTTGTCAAATACCGCCGGCAATACCGGAATAGCACTATTAGGTTCCTGCTTATCCACGGCAACCGGCTTCGCAGTCCTGGCTTTTGCCCCGATGCCGATGTTCTCTACATTCGGAATCTTGACAGCGCTTATGATTGCAATGTCTTTTATGGTAGCTGTTGTAATATTGCCATGCCTGCTGAATTTGTTCACACCGCAGGAAAATAATACTAAAAGCCAATCACAGGTAGAGGATAAAGAAAAATAATATCCGGTTCAGTCTACGAGAGTACGTATTTCGTCTTCGTAAACTACAACTTCCTTATCTTCATCCTTCATTTTTACGGTATAGATGAAAATCTGTTCTTTGTTGCCGTTGGGCAAATCCAGCCAGTAATAATCTTTGATTACTCCGGTCCTGCCGGCAAAAGGCTCCAGCTTGGAATCGCGGGCTGATATAGATTGATTCCCTGCCGGTACAATAATAACTTTCTGTCCCCGCCTATAATTGGAAGCCATATCCATACCTCAAAAGAGACGATACATTTAGCATAATAATAGCCGCAAGACTCATTGTCAATACCCCTGCGCCAATAATTTATCGATATCCTTCTTTTTTGCTACGAAATCAGTACCATCGAATGTTTTGTTAGAATAATTTTTGCGTTGCTGCGCACCATTTTATAAAACAAAAGACACTTTCACAGATTGACAAACCCGCATTTCTAATGCTATTATAATTATATACGGCATATGGTTACCGTATTCCTTTAATTTATGAGAGGAAATGAAACCGATGAAAGCCCAGGAGGTATTAATCGAAAGTTTTCGCAGCGGGTTGCCCCAACTCGATAGCCTCTTGCAGGGGCTGCTACCGGGCGACAACGTAGTGCTACAGGTTGACCACCTTGGTGACTACCCCTATTTTGCCGGGGCATTTATCGAACAGTCTATTAAAGACGGTCATAAATGTGTTTACCTGAGCTTTGCGGCGCACTCACCTATTTTAAAACCGGTTAAGGGTTTGGAGATAATCAGAATTGACCCCTCCCCCGGCTTCGATTATTTTTCCGCAGAGGTGCACCGCATAATCAAAGAACATGGCAGAAAATGCTGTTATGTCTTTGACAGCCTCTCTGATTTGGTGGATGAATGGGCTACCGACGAACTGCTGGCTAATTTTTTTCAGGTAACCTGCCCCTATCTTTATCAAGTCGATGCCATAGCCTATTTTGCGCTTCGCCGCGGACAGCACGGCAACAGTGCCATATCCCGTATACGTGAAACCACGCAGGTATTAATCGATATTTTTTGCGTTGAAAAAAACACCTATGTCCAGCCTTTAAAAGTTTCGGGCCGCTACTCCAGACAGATGTTTCTGCCGCACCTTATTACGGCTGATAGCTGGGTGCCGGTTGCCCGCAGCGGAGATGCCGCCAGATTACTGTCTTCTGTTGTAAAACAGCCGTTAAGTATCAGGAATGAATCGATAGCCCCCTGGGATTCGGTTTACCGCAAATTACTGGAACACTATGAAACGGGAGGCATTTTTGAGGGAGACCGGATAAGTGATTTAAAAGAAGCCTTATCCCGTATGCTTATCGGCAACCACAAGAAACTGGTTGAATTATCAAACCGATACCTAACCCTTGAAAACCTGCTTCAGATACGCCAGAGGGTTATCGGCTCGGGGCGCATCGGAGGAAAATCTGCAGGTATGTTGCTTGCCAGGGGAGTTCTCAATTCGACAAAGGGAAATTTCGAATACTCGAATATTTTGGAAGAGCACGATTCATTTTATATCGGCTCGGATGTTTTCTTTACTTTCCTGGTTAATAATGACCTCTTTTTAGACCGACTCGAACTCAATAAAAAAGGCAGTCTCTCCTGGGATGAATTTAATAAACTTGAGCAGAGGTTCCTTGAAGGTAATTTTAAAGACGAAATACTCGAACAGTTCCGGGATATGATTGATTATTACGGGCAGGCACCCATAATAGTACGCTCTTCGAGCCTGCTCGAAGATGGTTTTACAGATGCATTTGCCGGCAAATACCGCAGCGAATTCTGCGCCAATCAGGGAAGCCCCGAATCACGGCTTAACGAACTGTTAACAGCTATCAAGCTGGTTTATGCCAGTGCATTAAACCCCGATGCCCTGGCTTACCGTAAAAAACGCGGCTTCTCGGAAGGCGACGAACAGATGGCAATCCTAGTGCAAAGAGTATCCGGTGTGCCCTACCGTCAGTATTTCTTTCCTGCACTGGCAGGCGTAGCTTTTTCCAGAAACCTGTTTGCCTGGACCGACCGCATAGACTCTCAAAAAGGAATGATACGTCTGGTATTCGGTATGGGAACACGCGCCGTTAATCGTGTCAGCGGGGATTATCCCAGAATGATAGCCGTCAGCCATCCGGCACTTCGCCCGGAAACCGCAACGGAAGTATCGAAGTATTCACAGCGCATGGTGGACGCTATAGACATTTCCGCTAACGATTTCAAAACTATTCCCTTTAATAAAATCGGCGCCGATTTCGATTTTCCTTCCATCGACCTCTTTGTATCAGATGTATCGGATGACTTTGTAAAAGACTGGCTTGTAAAACCCGCCAAAGATACGAGCAACAATCTGGTTTTGACTTTCAATAATTTAATCAATCAGACCGATATAGTTGAGATTATGGGTGATATTTTGAACAGGCTGGAAAGAGCCTGGGAACAACCGGTAGATATCGAATTCACGGCTTATATTGACAGCGATAAAAATGTAAAAATCAATCTGCTGCAGTGCCGTTCGCTACACGTTCCCAGCCTCGGCGGTGTTTGTGTCAGCATCCCTAAAATAATGCCGAAAGAACAGGTACTTTTCCGCTCCGACCGTGCTATCAACGCCGGTATGGTGGATAACATCGGATACATTGTTTACATAGACCCCAAAATCTATGCTGAAATACCGGATATAGAAACGAAAAAGAGCATCGGCAGAGTAATAGGCAAGCTGAATAAAATACTGACTTGCAGAGACAATAAAGTAATGCTGATGGGACCCGGACGATGGGGCAGTACAAATATAGAACTCGGCATAAATGTAGGCTATGCCGATATAGATAATACAGCTGTTTTGGTAGAGGTGGCACGAGAAAAAGCCGGACAAAGACCGGAAGTTTCGTATGGCACGCACTTCTTCCAGGACCTGATAGAATCCAATATTCTGTATCTGCCGGTTTATCCCGACGATGAAAAATCCGATTTTAATTTTAACTTTTTCAGTGATTCGGAAAATGTTTTTCTTAAACTGCTGCCGGATATGGCAAAATTCGAAAAATATATTAAAGTCATCGAGGTCCCGCTATCAGCAAACGCAGCCTTAGCCAAAGTTATCGCTGACCCGCAAAATCGGAATGCCATTTGTGTATTCGATAGAAGCGGATTATCGAATATAAATAAATAACTGAGAGGGAGATTATGAATCTACAACAACCAAATGCAAATGATGCCACAAAAAGCGTCAACCGTTCCAAGAGCGTAGTCCCGTCAAGCGGCCTGTGCACCAGATGTATCGACGGCTGTACCGGCAACTGCGAGGTGTTTAAAGCAACTTTTCGCAGCCGGGAATTGATTTATCCGGGTCCGTTCGGTGATATCACAGCCGGAGGAGATAAGAATTATCCGGTCGATTACTCGCATTTTAACATCCAGGGATACGCACTGGGAGCAAGAGGATTACCGGATAATGTTATCGGAGATTCCGATTCCGCCGTATTTCCGGCTGTTAATACCGAAACCGAATACGGCTGGGATAAAAAGGTTAAAATGCGCGTGCCGGTTTTTACCGGCGCACTCGGCTCTACCGAAATTGCCCGAAAAAACTGGGAACATTTTGCAATCGGAGCAGCCATTAGCGGTATTACTATTGTCTGCGGAGAAAACGTATGCGGTATCGACCCCGAACTGGAACTGGACAGTAACGGAAAAATAGTTTCCGCTCCCGATATTGACCGCCGTATAGAAATTTACCGGCGCTATCACAGCGGCTACGGGGAAATACTGGTACAGATGAACGTCGAGGATACCCGCTTGGGTGTTGCCGAATATGTCAGTAAAAAACACGGACTTGACACCATCGAGTTGAAATGGGGGCAGGGCGCCAAATGTATCGGTGGTGAGATTAAGGTTAACAGCCTGGAGCGTGCCCTCGAGTTACAGAGACGCGGCTATATCGTAACCCCCGACCCCTCCCACCCCATCAATCAAGCCAGTTTCCGTGACGGCTCATTAAAAGAATTCGAACGCCACAGCAGACTCGGTTTTGTCGATGAGGAAAGTTTCTATGCGGAAGTGCAAAGACTAAGAAACCTCGGTTTCAAACGCATTACATTAAAAACCGGCGCTTACGGACTTCGCGAACTGGCAATGGCAATAAAATGGAGCTCCAAAGCACAAATCGACCTGTTGACAATCGATGGCTCCGGTGGCGGCACCGGTATGAGCCCCTGGAGAATGATGGAGGAATGGGGTATGCCCAGCCTCTATCTGCATGCAGCCGCCGCGGATTTCTGTAAACGTTTGGCACAAAGGGGGGAAAGAGTGCCCGATATTGCCTTCGCCGGCGGATTTTCCAGCGAGGATGGCATATTCAAAGCGCTGGCACTGGGTGCTCCCTTTGCCAAAGCGGTCTGTATGGGAAGAGCGTTAATGATACCGGGTATGGTAGGCAAGAACATTGATACTTGGATTAAAGAAAACAAATTGCCCAACACCGTAAGCCAGTTCGGTTCGACTCCGGAAGAGATTTTCGTCTGCTATGAAGAGGTTAAAGATATCGTAGGTTCGGATGAAATTAAGAATATACCTTTAGGCGCTATCGGAATTTACAGTTACAGTGAAAAGTTACGGGTAGGACTGCAGCAGATTATGGCAGGCGCTCGCTGCTTCAACCTGCCGTCAATCAGCCGTAAAGAACTGATGTCGTTAACAAAAGAATGTGCCAAAGTAACCGGAATACCGTACCTGATGGATGTCTATCGTGAAGAAGCAATGGATATTTTAGAAGACCGTAACAACGGGCATGAAGAGCTTGAATCGCTGGGTTCCTTATCCAATTATGCCGGAACCTCAAAACGCTTTAGAACATACGAATAGATAAAATAGCATTTTATATTAATAAATAATGCGTTGATTAAGCATTACGACCTGCTGTCAAATCCTCTGCCCAACCATGCGGAACGTTTGACAGCAGGTTTTGTTTTGCATATAATATTCGGCACATGGTTACCATCTGCCGGAGGATTTTATGGGGTTTGAAACCCAGGATGTAGAACGCAAAGTATTAGCAATCCTTAATGCATTGAAAGATTCGCCTACTGCTGTGGGGTCTACCGTAATCGCCAAGCGTTTAAAAGATATGGGAATCGAACTCAGTGAAAGAGCCGTCAGATATCACTTGAGGTTAATGGATGAAAGAGGGCTCACCAGCCTTGCCGGCAGACGCGACGGCAGGATAATCACAGAGCTGGGACAATCGGAACTTAAAAAAGCCATGGTTACACATAAAGTAGGTTCCGCACTCACAAGAATTGAAACCCTCGCCTTCCGAACCGATTTCGACCTCGATAAATGTACCGGGCTTATTCCTGTCAATATTTCTGTCTTTCGCAAAGAAGACTTCAACAAAGCGCTTAAAATAATGAAACCGGTATTTCAATCGGTCTATTGCCTCAGTAAACTTGTTTCCGTTGCCAAAGAAGGAGAATCCATCGGGGATTATGTTGTTCCCGAAGGCAAAAAAGCCCTTGCTACCGTGTGCAGTATAGCTGTAAACGGTTCGCTGTTAAAAGCGGGCGTGCCGATAGATTCCAAATTCGGCGGTATTTTGCAGATCAGAAATCACACCCCGCTACGTTTTGTCGAGTTGATTCACTATGACGGCAGTTCACTCGACCCGTCAGAAATATTTATCCGGGCTAGAATGACTTCCGTTTCAAGAGTAACGTTAGACGGCAACGGAGAAATTCTGGCAAATTATAGGGAAATCCCGGCAATTTGCCGCCCGCTGGCGGAAGAAGTCTCGAATAAACTGGAAAAAGCCGGCTTGGGAGGCATTTTCCTTTTAGGAAATGTCAGCGAAACTGTTTGCGAGACCCCGATAGACTTAAACAGGGTGGGCGTAGTTTTAATCGGCGGATTAAACCCGGTTGCCGCAGCTGCCGAAGCCGGAATAACCAGCGAAAGCCACGCTATGAGCACACTGATAGATTATCAAACGCTTATCGATTTCTCACAATTAAAATGATTACAAAGTTAGCATAAATCCACTATAAATAAAATTTATCATACGTTTTTAGAAGGAGAGGGAAAAACATGTCAGGTATCAACCCGTTCGAAGTAGCCAAACAGCAGATAGACGCCTGTGCCAAAATTATAAATTTGCCACCCAACGTAACCACAATGCTCAAGACTCCTATGAGAGAGCTGCACGTATCGTTACCGGTAAAAATGGATGACGGTTCGGTGAAAGTGTTTCAGGGGTTCAGGGTTCAATATAATGATGCAAGAGGACCGGCAAAGGGAGGCATCAGATTTCATCCCGATGAAACTATAGATACCGTAAGAGCGCTTGCTTCATGGATGACCTGGAAGACTGCCCTTCTGGACCTACCGCTGGGCGGAGGCAAGGGCGGAGTCATCTGCAATCCCAAGGAATTATCAAAGTTGGAGCTTGAGCGCCTGAGCCGCGCCTATATACGCGCCATCTATCAATTCGTCGGCCCTGAAAGAGATGTGCCGGCGCCCGATGTATATACCACTCCGCAGATTATGGCATGGATGATGGATGAATATTCTGCTATTGCGGGAAAAACTCAGTTCGGAGTTATTACCGGCAAACCTTTGGCTTTAGGAGGCTCACCGGGACGCGGAGACGCCACCGCCAGAGGCGGAATGATAACCATCAGGGAAGCCGCTAATGCTTTCGGCATCGACCTTTCCAAAGCTACCGTTGCAATACAGGGCTACGGCAATGCCGGCTATCACGCCGCCAGATTATGCAAGGAACTTTTCGGTTCCAAGATTATTGCCGTCTGTGACAGCAAGGGCGGCGTTTGCTGCAAATGTGATGATGATTCCGGTATCGACCCCGGCACCGCTTATGAATATAAAAACACCACCAGTTCCGTCTGCAATTTGCCGGGAATGCTTCAGATTTCAGGAGATGAACTGCTGGAACTCGATGTGGATATTCTGATTCCGGCTGCTGTGGAAAACTGCATTACCGATAAAAACGCCGGTAAAATCAAGGCTAAAATCGTTGCCGAGCTTTCCAACGGCCCCACCACCCCTGAAGCGGACGATATTCTATACAAAAACGGTGTTCATATTATCCCCGACTTCCTCTGCAATGCCGGCGGGGTGACGGTATCATACTTCGAAATGGTACAGAATTTCTATATGCATACCTGGACCGAGGAGGAAGTACGCGAAAAGCTGGACAATAAAATGACTGCTGCCTATCACTCGGTACTGGAAACCAGCAAGGAATATAAAATCAATATGCGCCAGGCAGCTTATGTCAGGGCAGTTGAACGTGTTGTGGAAGCAATGAAGCTGCGAGGATGGATATAAGTCAGTACCGATTAATTTTCTATTATCTTGAGATTTTTTGACTATCCATCCCGTAGCCGCGGGGTGGATAGTTTTTTATTTCTAAAATATTTTTTGTATTAGTATCAATTTATAGGATATAATTTCATAATCGTTTATACCGGCAGGCATATTAAATATTCATATAGGAGCTTTAATGGCTACCACAGTAATTAATGTTTTAAATCAATATTCCCGCGACAGGAGAAATCTTATTCCGATACTGCAGAAAGTACAGGAAAAAGAAAAATATCTTTCCTCCGAATCCATTTCTGAAATCAGCATATATCTTGGAATATCTGAAAACGATGTTTACAGCGTTGCCAGTTTCTATTCACAATTCCGCTTCATAAAACCCGGAGAGCACACTGTTAAGGTTTGTCTTGGTACCGCCTGTCACGTGCGCGGCGGAGCAAGAGTGCTGGAAACGGTTGAGCGCGAGTTAAAAATAAAACCCGGGCAGACTACCGCGGACGGCAAATATTCACTGGAAACCGTGGCATGCATCGGAGCTTGCGCGCTTGCCCCCACAATGGTTTTAGATAATGAAGTTCAACGCAGTATGACCCCTCAAAAAGTGGTCGATTTATTGAAATCGAAGAATAAGGCGGAAAATGATGCCAAGTAATAGTGAATATACTATATTTATATGCGAAGGTACAGGCTGTGTATCGGGGAAGTCGCACGAAATACGATTAGCCTTGGAACAGAAAATTGCGGAACAGGGTTTATCCAATGTCAAAATAGATTTTACCGGTTGCCACGGCTTCTGCGAACAGGGGCCGATTGCCATAATCGAACCCGACGATATTTTCTATACCAGACTGACGGTTGAAGATGTTGATGAAATCGTACAATCTCACTTTATAGAAGGAAAGCCGGTTGAGAGGCTGTTCTTTAAAGACCCCGTCAGCGGAAAGGCAATTCCTCTGTATAAAGATATCAACTTCTACCGCAAACAACAGCGCATCATACTGCGTAACTGCGGACATATAAATCCGGAGAAAATAGAAGACTATATAGAACGGGAAGGCTATAATGCCTTAAAAACAGTGCTGGGTAAAATGACACCCTCACAGGTTATCGAAGAAATAAAAAAATCCGGACTGCGGGGCAGAGGCGGCGCCGGTTTTCCCACCGGGATGAAATGGGAGTTCTGTCAGAAAGAGCAGAGCGACATTAAATATATGATTTGTAATGCCGACGAGGGCGACCCCGGCGCATTTATGGACAGAAGCATTATGGAAGCCGACCCGCATACGGTTATCGAGGGAATGACCATTGCGGCTTATGCTATCGGGGCAAATGAAGGATATATCTACATCCGCGCCGAATATCCCTTAGCGGTTAAAAGGCTTAGAATCGCCTTACAACAGGCTGAGGATATGGGATTTCTCGGTGATAATGTTCTCGGTTCTGATTTCAGTTTTATAATTCATGTAAACGAGGGCGCCGGCGCTTTTGTGTGCGGCGAAGAAACCGCGCTTATGGCATCCATTGAGGGGAAACGCGGCATGCCCCGCCCCCGCCCGCCCTTCCCGGCTCAATCCGGCCTGTGGGGCAAACCGACCACAATAAACAATGTCAAAACACTGGCAACAGTGCCGGTTATTATCAATAAAGGCTCGGAATGGTATGCAAAAATAGGAACCGAGAAAAGCAAGGGCACTGCCGTTTTTGCCCTGACCGGAAAAATAGCAAACAGCGGGTTAGTTGAAGTACCGATGGGTATGACGCTGCGCGAAATAATTTATGATATCGGTGGAGGACTCATAGGCGGCAGGGATTTCAAAGCAGTCCAGAACGGCGGGCCTTCCGGTGGCTGTTTACCGGCAAGTGCCCTGGACTTACCTGTCGATTATGAAAGGCTGGCAGCTGCCGGCGCCATTATGGGTTCCGGCGGAATGATAGTGGTTGATTCTCAAACATGCATGGTTGACCTCGCTAAATATTTTCTATCTTTTACTCAGGAGGAATCCTGCGGCAAGTGTGTTATGTGCCGTGAAGGAACCCTTCAGATGTTAAAGATACTGGAAGATATTACCGAGGGGAAAGGCAAAGAGGATGACATTGACCTGCTTTTGGAACTGTCGAAAGCCATTCAAGCCGGTTCACTGTGCGCCCTGGGAGGTACAGCCCCTAATCCGGTGCTGACTACAATAAGATACTTCAGAGATGAATATGAAGCGCATATCAGGGAAAAGCGATGCCCCGCGCTGGTCTGTAAAAATCTGATAACTTTCTATATTCTGCCCGACAAATGTCAGGGATGCGGAATATGTAAGAGAGGCTGCCCGGTCGATGCCATTTCCGGCGACAAGCGTATGATACACATCATAGACCAGAATAAATGTATCAAATGCGGTAATTGCCTGGATGTCTGCCCCGAGCGTTTCAGCGCAGTGACAAAAGTCAGTGGAGAGAAGATAGAAGTACCCGAAGAACTGATTGCGGTCGGCAGCTGGCAAAATTCTGAATCAGAGGAAAAACTGTGAATACAATCACTTTAAATATAAACGGAAAAGATGTAAAAACCGAAGCTGGAAAGACCGTACTGGAAGCGGCGCTTGATAACGACATTTATATACCTACGCTCTGCTATCACCCGGACCTGAGCCCCTTCGGAGCTTGCAGATTATGCATTGTTCAGATCGAGGGCATAAGAGGGCTGCCGACTTCATGTACTACCACTGCTAAAGAAGGAATGGTCGTTAAAACTGACACTCCCGAAATCAGACAAGTGCGCAAGATAGCAATGGAACTGATTCTTGCCGCTCACCCCGATGACTGCCTGGTTTGTTCACAAAACCTCAGCTGTGAATTGCAGGCGGTAGCACAGTATATAGGCGTAGAACAAAAACGACTGAAAAACAGCATAAATGAAAAGCCGATAAACACCTCTAATCCTCTTTTCAATCATGATATGAGCAAATGTATCCTGTGCGGGCGCTGCGTCAGAGCCTGCTATGAACTTAGAGGTGTCGGTATTCTCTCCTTTATAAATAGAGGAAAAGAGACTTATGTCGGAACTGCTTTCGATAAATCTTTGGCAGAAGCCGATTGCCGCTTCTGCGGAGCATGTATAGAGGTCTGCCCGACCGGCGCTTTAACCGATAAAGACGGTTTTATCAGAAAAGGAAATAAGGATTCAGCCCTTGTTCCCTGCCGCAGTACATGCCCTGCCCATATCGATATACCACGCTACATCAGGTTTATTACCGAGCATAAATATGCCGAGGCGCACGCCGTTATCAGGGAAAAAGTGCCTTTCCCCAAATCGCTGGGTTATGCCTGCAACCACCCCTGTGAAGAGGTTTGCCGCCGCAAGGATATCAATGAAGCGGTTGCTATTAAGAACTTAAAGAGATTTGCCGCCGAAAGTGATGACACCAACTGGGGTGATAATATTAAAATAGCTCCACCGACCGGGAAAAAAGTTGCCGTAGTTGGTGCCGGACCGGCCGGTTTGACTGCCGCCTTCTACCTTTCCAAACTGGGGCACAAAGTAACCGTTTTCGAAGCCCTGCCGGTTTCCGGAGGTATGTTAAAAGTGGGAATCCCTGAATATAGATTGCCCAAAACGATTCTCGACGGAGAAATCAGGGAGATGATGAAGTCCGGTTTTAATATCAAGACGAATAAAAAAATTGAGTCAACAGATGAGCTGTTAAATGATGGCTATGACGCTGTTTATGTGGCTATAGGCGCTCATAAGGGCATTAAGATGGGTGTCGAGGGAGAAGACACCAAAGGCGTAATAGATGCCATTACGTTCTTAAGAGATATCAGCCTCGGCAAACCTGTCAAAACAGGTAATAGAGTAGCCGTTATCGGAGGGGGCAATGTTGCTACCGATGCCGCCCGTTCAGCAATAAGACTCGGAGCCGAACAGGTCGATATGATTTACCGCCGCACACGCAAAGAGATGCCGGCCAGCGATGAGGAAATCGAGGGATGTATTGATGAAGGCGTAAACATTATCTACCTTGCCGCACCGAATAGAGTACTTACGGAAGGGAAATTATTGAAACTTGAGTGTGTCCGTATGCAGCTTGGAGAGCCGGATGCTTCGGGCAGACAAAGGCCGGTCCCCATCGAGGGTAGTAATTTTACCGAAAGCTACGATACAATTATTTCAGCAATCGGACAAACTGCCGATGTGCCTGATACTTTCAACGTCGAATGCGCTAAAGGCAACAGACTTCCTGTCGGTAAAGATAAAGCTACCGTTAAGGGTGGGGTATTTGCGGGTGGGGATGCCGTTTCCGGTCCGGCGACGATAATAGAAGCCATTGCTTCCGGCAGAGCCGGTGCTACAGCTATAGATAAATACCTGGGCGGCAAAGGAATTATTGATGAACAGTTAGCCCCAACCGGCGAGCCTTGCGATTGTATCGGCTGTGAAAAGGGTTTTGCTTTCCAACCTCGCGAAGAACCGCCTTTTATCGATCTGGATGAAAGAATATCCAGCTTCGAGGTCGTGGAAAACAAATTCAGCGACGACGCAGCGGTTAAAGAATCGAATAGGTGCCTGCAATGCGATTTAAGACTTAAAATTTCTTCTGTCAAGTTCCCCCCGAAAAGAGAAACAACCAAGGGGTGATAGGGTTTAAATTGCCATTGCGAGTCCATTCCCGAAGGGACATCAAAGCAATCTCTACCGTTGAATATAACATGGCTGTCGTATTTATTAAGTTGAATCAAAGAGATTTCCGCGTCATCCCGATAAACAGGATTCCTCACAACGACAATATTATGTCATGCTGAATTCGTACATTAGCTAGGCTAATTATAAACGATGGAAGAATGAAACATTCGGAGTGAGAGGATAAAAGCCTTCCCGTGAGGAAGGTATCATACCGCTATAATCGTAACGACGGATGAGGGATATTATTACTAAAGCCGTTCGTTGTCTTTTCCCGGTGTAACGGGGGGAGGAGCCTGTCAAACCATTGCAGCGACAAATATTGAGAGTTTGATAACCGGATAAATTGCGCCCGTTTGCACGCTCGATAAACTCAGGGCAAACAGATTAAACTGTTGATTTAAGAAATCCAAATTACGATGAGGTTTTACAGGATACTAAAAATAAGTTTGACAGTCTTTGGGAAAATAGCCTTAAATTATCGCAAATCAATTGAAAATCTTATAGTAAAGTAGTTATATCTGATATCTGCATCATCGATAAATATTATTTTTACAGCTCATTATTTCGCTTTCTCCATCGCCAGAGCCAGTTTACTACTATCACAACAGCACAGCAAGCGTGCGCCGCCAGCCAAGCGATGCCAACACCGTTAAAACCTATCTGCGGAAGCAGTATAAGAGCCAGCACAATCGAAATGACGGCAATAAAAGCCGGCATGCCGACAATCATCTTCAAATCTTTTTGGACCCTCTTAATATTCAAATAGAGGATATTTACGGCAAGCGGCAATACCGCCAGTGTCATTATGCGAACCAGTTCCGTTGCGCTTGCGGAATACTGGGTACCGAAAAGCCACAACAGCTTGTCCGCCAGAAGCAGCACCGCCACAACTGCCGGCACCAGCAGCAGGAATATAATTTTAAGGCTGCGAAGGATATGCGTTTTAAGATTAGTCTCATCATATGAACCCTCTGCTAAAAGGGATGTTGTTACCGATTGCGGAATCATCACGATTACATTGCTGACCGCCCAGCCGATATAAAAATAGGCGTTGGCTTCAGCCCCCAGCAAATTCACTACCATCAATGGGAATATCAGAGCCGGAGTTCCCCATAAAAGCATAGAGATATAGTTGGCAAACGAATAGCCGAGCATATCGCCGAGGATTTTTTTCTTGATTGTTACAGCAAACCGGTATCCTCGCTGAGCTATTGGCAGCAAAACGAAGATGCTGATAATTACTGCCGCCGTCATCCCGATTCCCCAGGAGGCAAATATACTGAAAGATGTTAAGAAAGTTGCCAGAGCTATGGCTAAAATTACCTTCAATATGCCAAAAATCAATCCTGAAGCCACCACAAAACCGCTGCGGCGTGACGCGATGAAGCTGTGGTCTGAAAGGTTATTAAGCGACGAAACGGCGCAAAAGAAAACGAAAGCGAACAGATAGAGCGGGGTTTCACGTATAAAAAGCAGCGCCGGTGACCATAAATCAAGCCCGGCAATAAATATCAGAGCGGCGGCAACAGATGCCAGCAGCCCGACCGTAAATACGGTATTTATAATCGCTTTAGGGTCTTCGCTGTGTCTTTTAAGAAAGCGCACCAGCCCCAGCTCGAGACCCAATTTAGAAAAGGAGACCGCCAGCCCCATAGCGGAAATCAGCGCCGAAGCCAGCCCGACGGCTTCATCCGGGTAAAACCGCGCCGCCACCAGCCAGAAGACAAAACCGATAAGCGAGCTGAAAACGCTGGCTCCCATTAAAAAAAGCGCATTTGAATAAAGCGGCACTCGGATAACTTCCTTCATCCTGTCTTTGGACGTTACAGTTGCCCGCAACTCATTAAAAATCTTATACAGGCGCCGGTCTTTCAAACTCATATATAGGCTCTATAATCCTCGCTATTAATAGATGATTCCATAAAATGTTAATTTACGTTTATGGTCAGATTCACTTCCAGATACGGTTCTGTTCCCCCGTCTTTGAACAGTATAAAATAGACTTTCTGCCCGTCTCCGGTGATTTGGGGGGTGAATGAGGCGGGGGCTTCATACTTCTCTTCATTTTCAAGAGTAATATTATCGATTGTATCCAGTGTTATCGGTTCGATATCATCATTCGGGTCGTTATCTATTTGGATTTCGATTCTGTAATCGGCGGTCCGGTTCTCGTGATTTATGATGACCACTATCACACTTTCCGTGTCGCCGATTTGTATGTCGGAAGGATAATTATCAGTATTTCCCTGCGAGTTCAATATATACAATTCGCTATACTCGCTTCCGGTTTTGGGCACTGCCATCGTATAAACCAGCACACCGATTGTTCCGCAGGCTACCAGTACCAGTATTACAGAAAGTATCCTTTCCAATATACTCTGCCTGCCAAACCATTCAAAACTAATGGTAAATGAATTTTTTTCGGCATCGGTTAAACCACGTTGACGGATAATACCTATTATGGAAAAAAGCAATACAAAACCCGCCAGCGAATAAAGAGCGGAGTTTATATTGACCCCGAATGTATAGTTCATTATTAAACCCATAATAGGAATAATGGCCAGGCTGAGCCCGAGACTCAAAGCTAATCTTTCGACACCGCCAAGTCTTTCTTTTTCCGGGAATAATACTGAGATAAGCGCATAACCGGGGAATAACAATACAAAAGGCAACCCCAGAATAATGCGAAATACATTATCCGGGGCATACTGGATTATTAATACTAAAGCGATTGCTATAACAATTACACAAAGCAGTAATTGCGTATGCTTTATCCGCACAATGGATTACTCCTGTGATTACAATCTGTAATTGCTCAAGTATAGCACAGATAATTGTGTCTGTGGTACAGTTTTGGATTTGGTTTAGGGGATTGCTATTCCTTCTTCCCCCACAATATCGGCCAGATCAGCATATCCAGAACAGCCGTATGGAAAGTGAAGTATCCGCTTCCGGCAACCGCCAGCCAGTAAATCACGCTTGCGTTCCCCTCTTGAATGCTTAAAAGCGCCCAATAGAGAGCGGCAGAGAAAAACGCCACCAGGAAAAGCACCGTGCGCACCCATATCCAGGTTGATTTCTTGGGTTCATTCGCCATCTTATTGGTAAGCGGCATCCAGAAAGCCGAAAACCCCAGCATTCCGATAAATATTATGTAAAATATCCAGTAGCCAAATATATCGGCAATCAGCACAGTATCAGGCGCGACTGTAAAGAGCAGGAAATAGAGGAAAAAGAAAAAACCGAGAGCCGAGAGCAGCATCGAGATGTAATAAACAGGACGGACTTTTTGAGGCATACCTCCCCACAACCTGTCCGCCGACCCTTTTTTGCCGCGTACTCCCAGTACGTAGCTGCCGAGGACGGCAGCCCCGCCGATGATGTTGATAATTAAAAGGATAACCTGCTCGATTTCCATTACCTTAACCCTTCCGCTTAAATTACTGCCTTTTTATTTATTAATCACAGAGAAATATATGTGGTATTCGTGGCAACTCCCCTTTGACAAAGAGAGAGAGTGTGAGAGGGATTTTAGCTGCAATACCTGCCACATTTAAATCATAACCCTCCCGCATTATTTCTTATCGTCGTTGCGATGAGTGAAGCGACGCGGTCCCGATGAATCGGGAAATCGTTCGAACTCAGCATGACATTCAGTAAACCTCCCCCCTTTTATTTTCCAAGGAGAGGTTGCTATCTTATAAATTATCTTACCACAAGCCGGGTACCAGCGCCCTTCTTTTCTCGGGATAATTTTCAAATTTATCCTGATACCAACGGTGATGGGAGCGGGCGCGGGGAGCTAAATTGGCAACCGTCCACAGGGCAAATGCCAGCGCCACCGGCGACCAGGCGGCAATCGCCCAACCGAACCAGATCAGCATCTCACCCAGGTAGTTGGGGCACGAAACCCACTTGTACAATCCTCCCTGCGGTATCTCATAGGCATTCTTGTTATTCTTTCGAATGTTGTAGAGTATATAATCGGAATGACGATTGATAACGAAACCGGCAATAAAAATCAGAAGCCCGGCAATAAAGCGACCGTCCAGCAGCCATCCGGCAGAATACTGCTGAGGATTCATTGTAATATAACAACCGTTCAGATAGGCATTTATCAGATTGAAAACAAATCCGCTTAAAAGTATCCAGATGACTAACGGTTTTTCGGAACTGCGCATGGTAAAGGGATAAATAAAGGCACGGTGCGCATAGTGGATTTGCCATACTATTAACAAGACAATTTGGGTAACGGTAAAGACACCGGAGAAAGTCAGAAAACAGGCGGCAAACACCAGCGAAGCCGGCATCTCCATCAGCACCCAGCCGGCGGGACCCTTGACAGAGGGAGTTAAGGATTTTTGAGCGTGCCGGCCGTAAGGAGCAGTGTAGAAAAAAAGGCAGACGAAAACGATTACCGCCATCATCACCCAAAATACAACCATGTGTTCGAAAATAAACTCTGCCATAGCTATTTCCGTCTATGATTATAACTTAAATAACCGTTATTATTAAACCACTCTATGGTATCTTTTATAGTTTCGCCCAAAGGCCGTGGATTGTATCCCAGTTCAGCTGCCGCCCTGGCATGACTGACACTGCGATTGCTTTCGAGCGCCTTTAGAGATATACCGGTAAACAGGGCGCGCCCGCCGCTTGCCCGGCTGTATATTTCGGAAAATGGAGACCCCACCTTAGCCAGCCACATCGGAGAGGTAAAAAACGGGGCACGATTGCCGGTAATCTGTGAGATTTGTTTTGCGATATCCTTTAAACTGACCCACTCCCCTGATAGCATATATTTTTCGGACGGCTTTTCAATTTCGGCCGCTTTTATCATTCCTTGTGCGACATCACGCGCATCCACCCAATCCAACCCGGCATCGACTATAACAGGCATACTGCCCCTCCCCAGAGCTACCAGAATAGCTCCGAAGTGAGAGGGCTCGTAATCGTTGGGCCCGATGATACCGGTAGGCGAGAGCACCACCGCATCCATCCCTTCTGCCCTTGCCCTGCGAACAAGCGTTTCACCACAGGCTTTGGAGTAATCATAGGGAATGGCATTTTTGTCTTTTACCAGAGAACGTGCCTCATCGAGGGGTTGAGTGTGGGGTGACTGAGTACAGGCATGAAAAGAACTGGCATGAATTAACCGCCCGACGTTGCATTTTTTACAGGCAGCGATGACGTTTTCCGGCCCTTTGATATTCAGGGCTTCTACCTCCGGCCTGTTCCAACCGACAACGGATACTTTGGCAGCAAGGTTAAATACCACATCGGCACCCTTAAATGCCTTTTCCAGCAGCATGGGATTAAGCGTGTCGCCATGCACCATTTCAACATCGAGGTTTTTGAGGTGTTTACTGTTGACGTGTATAACAGTGCGTACCTGCCAGTTTCCGGCAAGTAAAGCATTGACGAGGTTCATCCCCAGATGCCCGGAGGCTCCTGTTACAACTGCAAGCATGTTGCCGGAATTCTAGCATTTAACTAAAGTATTAGCAATTTTAAGAAGAGGAATACGTGGACGTTGCCTTTACGAGGACAACCCCGGAGGATTGAGCTATCACTCACCATACTGATAATTACCCCTATACTGTTTAATTCACTCATCATTCACTACGATAAACAGAGATTCTTCCGGGATTAGCAGTTTTTCAATTTGGTTTACTATCTTTTTACCATCGGACTTATAGATGATATAATGTTATGATACAACGATTACAGTTGTGCTTAATCAGAGACAAACCTGTTATTGTTATTGAATCAAACGTTATAAAAATAAACATCCCTGAGAGGAGGTTTTTTTATGGATTCCGAAAAGGCTGATAAAGAAATGCTTTTGGATATAAAAGACCTGGTCGTCAACGTTGATAAAAAAGAAATCCTGCATAAAGTAAACCTGACTATCCCCTACGGAGAAACACAGGTTATCTTCGGACCGAATGGGGGAGGAAAGACTACCCTTCTGATGACTATAATGGGTTTTCCGAGATATCAGGTAGCAAGCGGAAAGATTTTTTTCAAGGGAAAGGATATAACCGATATGTCGGTCGATGAACGCGCCCGACTGGGAATCGGCATCATGTTTCAGCGCCCGCCGGTGGTGCGCGGCGTAAAGACGCGTGATATGGTAGCCGCCTGCTTAAAGAAAGATAACGGCGAAGAACTGATTTCAGAATTGGCGGACAAAGCCAATATGACAGACTTTCTTTCCCGCGACATCAATCACGGTTTTTCCGGCGGTGAAATCAAGCGCTCGGAACTTTTACAACTATCGGCGCAAGCCCCCAACCTCGTACTTTTAGACGAGCCGGAATCAGGAGTAGACCTGGAGAATATTTCACTGATCGGTTCTTTAATAAACGACCTGCTGGGAAAAATCCATCCGATTCGTGAGAGGATTAACAGCGGTCTGATTATCTCGCATACCGGACATATCTTAAACTACGTTAATGCCAGAACCGGATACGTAATGTTCAACGGAAGCATAATCTGTGAAGGCGAACCGCTGGACATGCTTAATACCATCAAAGAAAAAGGTTATCGGGAGTGTTACAAATGCCTGAGAAATTAAATAATACCAATCTGGAAAAAGCCCGGTCTGCCGCCAATAAATATGCAGAAAGCGGTAAGGATATTGAATTATCGAATTACACCGTCGATTCTTCCGAAAAACCGAAAAATATCGACCCCTCTTCACTGTCAGCGGAAGATAAGGAACAAATGCTTTCTACGGGCGTTATGCTGGATGACCCGGCACAACGTTCCGGTACATTCATACAGATGGGAAACACCCCTGTCCACTATTCGCAAACACAGGACGGCATCGAAATTATGGCTGTCAGCCAGGCTAAAGAAAAATACGATTGGTTTGGAGATTACTGGTGGAAGGCCGTATCAGTTGACGCCGATAAATATACCGCTCACGTCGAGCTTAACAATGCCGATGGCTATTTTATCAGGGCACTACCCGGGGTCAAAACGGTTTTCCCGGTGCAGGCATGCCTTTATCTCAATAAAGTCGGAGCCGTGCAGGACGTTCATAATATAGTTATAGCGGAAGAGGGTTCGGAGCTGCATATTATCACCGGCTGTACCACATCGCTTCACAACGAACCAGGATTGCACCTCGGCGTTTCCGAATTTTACATCAAAAAAGGCGCCAAAGTTACCTTCACTATGATACATAACTGGACTCCCGCAATGGGCGTGCGCCCCAGAACAGGTATTATCATTGAGGACAACGGCTTGCTTTTGAATAATTATGTGATTATGAAACCGGTAGAATCGCTGCAGCAGAATCCGACCGCCAATTGTATCGGAGAGAACGCTACCGCCCGTTTCAACAGCATATTGATTGCCCCGCCCGGCTCGAATATGGATATCGGGTCGAGGGTACTATTAAACGGAAAGGGCGCTAAAACGGAAATAATATCCAGAACAATTACCACCGGCGGAAATATTATCGCCAGGGGCTATATCGAAGGTAACGAACCGGATGTTAAAGGACATCTGGAATGCCGCGGGCTTATACTGGGCGATTCCGGCTCCATCCACGCTATTCCCGAACTTAAAGGAAATCTTGCCGGCATAGACCTTTCCCACGAAGCCGCCGTCGGTAAAATTGCCGAAGAGGAAGTGGAATACCTGATGGCAAGAGGGCTTACCAGAGATGAGGCTACTTCTACTATCGTTCGCGGATTCTTGAATGTAGATATCGAAGGGCTGCCTCCGCTGTTGAATGATGAACTGCAAAAAGCTATCAAAGACAGCGAAGAGGATATGTTCTAAAGCGATAGGTCGCTGTATAATAAACGAAGCAAAAAACCGTTCGTGGTGAGCTTGTCGAACCAGAGCGGTTTTTAAAAATAAACTTTAACCGTCTTTGCGTGGTCCCGACCGGTCGGGACGAATGACAATCAAAATAACGTTATACCTATCCCGCATTCTGAATGTCGACAAGCTGAACTGAGATACCGATTTATCGGGACTTCGTTCGGACACCACAAACTCAGCATGACAATAACCATAGATTCGTAGGGACGACCAATGGTCGTCCGCCCCTATGTTTCCGTATTTAGCGGACGGGCAATGCCCGCCCCTACGGGATTAACGACTTAATTGTAATTCTGGAAGTTCCGACGTGTGCTGACTGAGAAACCGGGGGAATAACGACACTCATCCGTCATTTACTTCGTAAATACCACCTTTCCCAAGGTGAAGGCAAACAACGATAATCATGGGAACCGTCTTTGCGAGGACGACGCAGGAGGACGAAGCAATCTCTACCATGGTATTAAGAATATTCTCAGACTTTTCAAGCAGCTACAATTCACTGTTTGTTTTTAAGAATATCCTGCGCTTCATTTAACTGCTGGGCGGTATTAACATTGAAAAAGGAGAGGTGCCGCGGGTCGTATTTATTAATTATATCTTCATCGACGTATTTGACATCGATTTCATCCATAAAAGAGGTTATTTTAAGATGCCCCGAATTCAAATATTTCTCCATTTTAGGAAGGCAGTTTTTGGAATAAATGGAATGCAGTTGTTCTGTTTGTTCCCCTATCTTTGGAAGCAGCGCATCATAATCGCGCGGCAGCGAAATCATATACTTGAGAAGCTCGATGTTTATAAACGGCATGTCGCAGGCAACAGCTATGGCATAGTCGTGTTTTGCGGCAAGCAGCCCGGAATACAACCCCATAAGGGAACCGGCGCCGGGCCTTACATCGATTGCCCACCTTACCGGAATAGTTATATCCTCATAACGCCTGCCGTTTGTAGACACCACGATATCTTCACTTAGCCCGGACAGTTTTTCGGCAATGGCTTGAATCATAACCGATTCGCCGTCCAGTTTTACTTTGGCTTTATCCGTTCCCAGCCGCGAGCTTTTCCCGCCGGCAAGTAGTATAGCACTTACAGGATCTGACATTGTGACACCTTTAATCGATAATTAAGGGAGGCGAACTGTGATTTTAATTTCTTTGGCGTTTTCGGTACCATGCAAAGCGGCAACCAAACCGCTTACAGTGTTTATAAACATATCCTGAATAAAGGGTTTCATATCTAAAGGAACACCGTTAACAATTAACGACACACCTGCAGGCGAAGTGTTTGCCAAATATTTTTCGATTATCAATTTAACGATACCATCGGCATCATCGAAAGAAAACTGTGGTACGTCGATATCGAACCTGCGGTCGGTAACCAGAGCGACTAAATCCTTTTCATCACTTAAAATCCTGTCACTCACCTCGGAACGGAACACTTCTATCTTCGGTTTATCATCGAATTTATAGCCTTCAGAGATGACTATATCCATTCCGTCACAAACCATCTCTGTTATGCGATCGAGTGTCAATTCCTGCTCCGGTTTTTTGATAACAGCAGTCTTTTGGGGAGAAGAAATCGCTACAACGTCACTGCCTGCTTCCGACAGTCTCCATGTATCCTTTCCCTGTATATCAAGCTCAAAATCGCCTTTGTGATGCTTGATTACAGCCACTTTGTAACCCTTTTGCTTTAACCCTCGAATCACTTTTTCAAGAATGGTAGTTTTTCCGCAGTTATGACTGCCGACGAATGAGATAACAGGTATCATATTAAAACTTCTCCTCTTATGATATCAGCTAAACAACAACCGACCCCTGCCCTATTTATAAGCAAAAGGGGAACTTTATTTTAAAATTAAATTCGCTATATAAGCAGCATAAAATTATTTATTTGCCCATTTTTCAGCCAGGTCCCCGGCTAAGGGCAATTTATAGTAAACCCACTGATAAGCTTTTACCATAAGGACCACCCAGAGTATAAAAGCAAAGATTGAAATAAACAGCACAAAAATAGACCCGAAAGGAAGCCAGTTAAATATTATACTTAGCAGAGTAAATATTCCGAATACTATAATCGATTGCATGGCATGAAACCTGATAAATCTGTTATTCGGCTCAAGGAGGAAGAAAATCAAGCCTGAAATCCACCCCAAAACATAACACAGTAACGCCGCTATATTTTCCTGCAATCCGGTAGCAGTATTACCCATAATTTTACCCTCCGCCAAAATTAATATGATGGTTACTAGATTATACTGTTGCTAAAAAAGTGTCAATACTTTTTATCTCTGTTTCTTACTTTTAACCTTACCGGCATGTTCTATTTTTTCTATTTTATAGCACAGCTTCCCTAGCGGTACCGTCACTTCAATGTTATCACCGGCACGTTTCCCGATGAGAGCCTTGCCGAGAGGAGAAGTTCCGGAAATTTTTCCGTTTGACGGGTCGAATTCTCTGGCGCTGACCAGAGTATATTGAAGTATTTCCATATTACTTAAATCCGTCAGGACTATGCAATCGCCGATGCCGACCCTGCCGTTATCTTTAGAACAGCCATCAAATATTTCCGATTTCTTGAGTAGCTCCTCCAATTCGTTAATTTTACCTTCAATATGGCTCAATCTTTCTCTGGCGGCATCTAACGGAGCATTTTCACGAAAGTCTTTATCGGCGGCAGCTTTGCTTACTTCTTCTATGGCCTCCGGTCGTTGTTCTTTTAAAACTTCCAGTTCTTTTTTTACCTTTTCGTAACCTTCTGTTGTCAACGTTACTTTTTCAACAGTGCTCTTTTTAATGTTTTTATCGACTTTCAGCTTGCCCTTTTTAGTTTTCAAATGCGTGGATAAATTCGTTTTGATAAAATGTTCTTTCTTTGCATATGCAAGAAATCCCTTTATAGCCTCAAGCTTTTTCATATATTCGCCGTCTGAAATAGAAAGCCTTTCCGCATAATTGGCAATTTCCGGCGGCATAATATCGCCAAAGACCCTGCCTTTACCGAACCAGCGCACAAAATGATTAAGTATCGGTTGATGGGATTCTTTTTCTTCTGCTGAAAGACTCGCGATAAAACACGCAGCAGCTTCAGCCATTTTAATTTCTGAGTTATTGCTATCCATTCATTCTCCAATTTCCGATTATATTTATTTATTCCGGTTGATGTATTATGCGGCGATTCTGCGCCATAATAACTTTGAAACCGTAGGTAAAGTTGTTGCCTTGCGTATTACCCTGCTGTGAAAATCGAAATCGAGCTCATCAGAAGCTGCGATTTCATCTGCAATTCCAAAGGTGTTACTTATGTCAATTAACCGGTCGAGTTGACGGTTGCTTAATTGCGAATAGACCCGGCGGGCAAAACGACAGATTTGCATTTCTTTATTCAGTTTTTGTTTCCACTCTTTCTCATAGGTCGCCAGTTTAACCGCCCGCATATCGTCTTCATTTAATGCACGGTCGATTGTTTTTATAGCTATATCGGCACACAGCAAACCAAAATAAATACCTCCCCCTGTTAAAGGTTTTACTTGTCCCGCCGCATCCCCCACCATAATAAAACGCTCACCGTATGTTCTTTGCGGCGGCTGCAGTGTGATACCGCGATAAGCCGGCTTGTCACCGTTAAGAGCTACCTTACCCCGTTCTTTAAGCAGGTTAAGAAAATCTTTCAGGTATTTATTAGGGCTGTTTTTGGTCATCAGCCCGACCAGGGCTCTTTTATCATCGAGCGGCACCAGCCAGCCGAAAAAACCGGGGGCAAGGTGTTTCCCTATATAGATTTCGATTTCTTCGATATCGCGGTGATAAACTTCGATTTGCGCTCCTATCGTAAAATTAAGCTCTTTTTTTACACCGCTTTGTTTAAACCATCCGGAGTTAAATCCGCTGGCAATAATTACGGCTTTGGCTTCAACAGCACTTACCCGGGTACCATTTTGATATTCAACAAGCACGCGGTTACCGCATACTTCAAGATTTTTGACAGTGTGGTTGTGCAAAAAATCGGCGCCCGATTCAATTGCATCTGCTGCTATTACGGAATCGAGTCTGTTGCGGTCAATTATAAAAGCCTGGTCTTCCTTATGGTTTAAATTTAGCAGTTTTCCCGACGGAGAATAAACCTTTGCGCTTCTGCCTTGCTTTAAGATAAGGTCTTTATCCTTTAGATAAGTCTGATAACAGTTTTTACTGACTATCCCGGTACAGCAGATTTTTCCCCTGTTTTCGGAGCCTTTTTCAAGTACCCCTACCGAATGCCCCTTCGCAGCCAGACCTTTTGCAATATAACTGCCTATGGGACCACCGCCGATTATTAAAGCATCGTACAATTAACGTGTCCTCTCTAAATATTTACGTTTGCACATGCACCAAAATTATACCACAATTTGCTTTTTTGTGCTTATCCGGCTTTTTGCCGGTTAAAGAATTGAAGTACTATTATTATAATTTGGACTGTTAAGGCCTATTTTAATACTCTCTTAAATTTTTTTTCTTATCTTTTACACATAGGAGTTGACAAATGGGTAAAGTTTGTTTTATAGTGATTTCTAACTTAATATGTAAAGGCTGTGAACAGGGATAGTAAGTTTTCCGGCGAGGCACAGAGAGTCGGGTAAGGTGTGAGCCGATGCCAACGCAGAAGCTGAATGGGCCTGGGAGCCGTAAACCGAAAGTTTAGTTACAAGTAGGTTCTACCGCAAAGGAAGCGTTATCGAATCCTAGGATATTATCAGGTATCCGAAAAGAGATGGTCTTCTTTCTTATTAGAGGACTAAGAAGGGTGGCACCGCATAGGTGAACCTTATGCCCCTTCAACCGTTTGAGGTTGAGGGGTTTTTTATTTTAAGGGTATTTTTAAAATTTAATAAATAAATTAAAAGGAAGGTAACAAAATGAAAAGAACAATGTTTTTTCTGGACCAGAAGGATATGCCTACCAAGTGGTACAATATCCTGCCCGACCTGCCCGTAGCGCTTCCTGAGGACCTCCATCCGGCTACAGGGAAACCGGTAACTCCCGATGATCTGGCTCCGCTTTTTCCGATGGAGCTGATTATGCAGGAGTTCAGCCCCGAGCGTTATATCGAAATACCGGAGGAAGTTCAGGATATTTTGCTTACATGGAGGCCAACGGTACTTCACAGAGCATATAAACTTGAGAAGGCGCTCGATACACCGGCAAAAATCTTTTACAAGTACGAGGGGACAAGCCCTGCCGGCAGTCACAAATTAAATACCGCTGTACCGCAGGCTTACTATAATAAGAAAGAGGGCGTCAAGCGAATCAGTACCGAAACAGGCGCCGGTCAGTGGGGCAGCGCCCTTTCAATTGCGTGCAGTTTTTTCGACATTGAATGCAAAGTTTACATGGTAAAAGTCAGTTTTAACGGTAAACCTTATCGCCGCATTATGATGGAAACCTATGGCGCAACCTGTGTAGCCAGCCCCAGTATGGATACGAAAGCAGGCAGGGAAATGCTGGCAAAAGACCCGAATTGCAACGGCAGCTTGGGGCTTGCCATCAGCGAAGCGGTAGAAGATGCTGTTTCTCGTGACGATACTCATTATGCGCTCGGAAGCGTTTTAAATCACGTTCTTTTGCATCAGACAATAATAGGTGAAGAAACTATACAACAGATGGAGATGGCGGGAGAATATCCCGATATTCTGGTCGGTTGCGTGGGCGGCGGTTCCAACTTTGCCGGTTTATTTATCCCCTGGTTGAGGGATAAGATCAGCGGAAAAAAACCGAACACTCGTGTCATATGTGTCGAACCTACTGCCACTCCAACCCTGACAAAAGGACCATACGCCTATGATTACGGCGATGTTGCCGGTCTTACACCCCTGCTGAAGATGTACACATTGGGCCATGATTTTATGCCGCCTCCCGTTCATGCCGGCGGTTTACGCTACCACGGAATGGCTCCTATCGTATCGCATCTGTACAATCTTGGAATAATCGAGGCGCAAGCGGTTCCGCAGTTGTCCACTTTTGAAGCGGGTGTTTTGTTTGCACGCACAGAGGGAATCTTAAGCGCACCGGAATCGACCCATGCTATCAAAGTCGCCATCGATGAAGCAGTTAAATGCAGGGAATCAGGCGAATCGAAAAACATCCTGATTTGCCTCAGCGGACACGGACATTTCGACCTTTCTTCTTACGATGCCTACCTGCAGGGGAAATTAAGCGATTTGGAATTCCCGGAAGATAAAATGAAAGAAGCCCTGGATAAACTTCCCAAAGTAGGCTAGTAAAAACAAGGGTTTCATAACACAAAAAAGAAAAGGGGGCGATATAACTCGCCCCCTTTCGTTTGTTTTGATGTAAAAGACTTAAGATTTCTTAACTACCGCCAGTTTTATCTCGTAACCGCTTATTTTGTAACTTCCGGATTGTACTTCTTGTTCAGGGATGCCTTGCCTGATTTCATCCGAGAGGGTTTCATGCTTTATGTAACCTTCGTAGTCTTTCATTACTTCTAATATATACTCCCCGCCTTCATAGTAAGAGTCAATATGGTCGGCAATTTCAAATCCGGCTTCCTTCCTCATATTTTGCAGCCGGTGAACGATTTCACGTGCCATTCCTTCTTTTAGCAGTTCGGAGGGAATCTCGGGGTTTACAACTACACCATAAGAGGCATCGCTCTCCACGACAAGCCCCTTTTCTTCCAATCCTTCCATATCATCAATAACCTCGATATCCTTGACATTGAGTTCATCGATAACCTGCATTTTCACTTTTTCAAGTTTTGCCTTTTCATTACCGGACGATAATTTAACCTGAACTTTCTCCAGAGGCTGTCGAACTTTTATCTGTGCCCTGCTCCTTGCCGCTCTGCCCAAACTGGATAACCTGATTGCCAATTTTGTACTGGCGGATAAATCTTCATCGATTTTACTTTTATCAGCGTCCGGAAATTTGGCAAGATGAACACTTAGAGGAGCCTTGCTATCGACCGACCGTACCAGATTCTGATAAATTTCCTCTGCCATAAAGGGCATAAAAGGCGCAATCAGTTTTGTCAGTGTAACCAGACATTCATACAACGTAGCATACGCTGATAACTTGTCCGTATCGTTTTCACTCTTCCAGAATCGCCTGCGGCTGCGGCGTACATACCAGTTGGAAAGGTCCCCGACAAAATCCTCCAGCCTCCTGCCCGCTTCGGTCGGGTTATAAGTTTCCAGCGCATTATCGACATCCGCTGTCAGCTTGTTTAGTTCGGAGATAATCCACAAATCCAAATTCGAAGGGGTTGTCTTCCCATTTTCCGAAAGCGGATTGTAGTTATCGATATTGGCATAGAGAACAAAAAACGAATAGGTATTCCAGAGCGTCAGCATAAACTTGTGAGTAACCTCCGAAACAAGCTGTTCCGAAAAACGGCGTGCGTTGCCGGGAGGACTGGCGGTAAACAGATACCAGCGCAATGCATCGGCTCCGTATTTATTCAGTATCGGCCAAAGCTCTACCACATTCTTCTTGGTCTTGCTCATCTTCTCGCCTTTGGCATCAAGTATATGCCCCAGGCAGATAACGTTTTCATAGCAGGGTTTATCGAACAGTAGTGTTGATAAAGCATGCAGACTGTAGAACCAGCCGCGCGTCTGGTCGACTGCTTCACAGATATAATCGGCAGGGAATCTGCCATCGGTAAGCAGAGTACTGTTCTCGAACGGATAGTGGTACTGGGCAACCGGCATAGCGCCCGAATC
>LSQX01234203.1_pt1 | contig 41252 bp, 38 predicted proteins | sample 654561 | NCBI WGS metagenome assembly LSQX01 (sample SAMN04489861, study PRJNA283612) | anaerobic digester metagenome | isolation source: 4 biogas reactors fed with cattle manure at either 37C or 55C with and... | place: Denmark: Kongens Lyngby | collected 2014 | reverse complement strand
CAGGTGTTTTGCTCAGCGCTAATTACCTTATTTATATTATTGGAAAAACAGCGGGTTGTGCATGTTTATAAAGGAAACCGTGTTTGAACACGCAGAGGTGGACGCACGCATCAAGCCGGGGTTGCTGTTTAGAGCGGTATTTTGATTGACAATATAGTGCCGGTCATGATACGATGACGTCAGGCGTGGAAGAATATGTAAGGGAAACAGGAATAAAGACAGACTATGGGACAATCAAACGGAAATCGGATAAAGGGTATGCCGATAAGGAATGGAGGATGAACAAATGACGAAGCTGATATGCTTCAGCGGAGTGGAAGCGCCGGGCGGCGTTGAAGACCACGGCGAATACAGAGTATATTGGGCAGTAATGGACGGAGAGCTTTGTCAGGTGAAGGTTTTAAAAGAGCGCAGTCTTACGGGCGGGCCTGGTTATGCCGTATGGCCCGGCCTTTACGCCTGCACATTTAATGACGACGGGTTTATTGAGCGCATTCGCGTCCCGGAAGATATCATAACGGGCTATTCCATAAACGCACCCGAAGACGGAAAAATTGTTTTGGGTGTGGAAGAGAGCGAATACCGCTTTGTCCCGGGCGCGCCTGTTTATCAGGTGGAAAACCCGACGGTCATTCGTGATTACAAGCTGCCTATAGAGGACCTCAAAACCGACTGGAACGACAACTATTTTCTGAAACTGAATGATGACGGCATGATTGAGGAAATGTACGTGTTCAAGCAGGGGGGTGAGGGCGAAAATCCGCTGCTTAGTGAAATCAAAAAGTTTAAAATTGCGCAAAGCGCGCTTGAGTATACCTATTATCAGCCCCCGTCGAAACAGGGCGTTAAATATCCTCTGTTCGTCTGGTTTCACGGCCTGCACGGCGGAACGTCTGTATGGACGAGCCACTTTGAGTTTAATCCCATTGCAAATTGGGCAAGCGACGGCTTTCAAAGCAGGTTTAAGGCGGGCGGGGCGTACATCATGGTGCCGAGGGCCTATGAGGATCTGCGCGACGGGCACGGCATCTCATGGAATCCGTGGCATGTCGGATTGTTTTTGTCTACGCTGGATGATTTTTTTAAGGCGCACCCGGACTGCGACAGGGAGCGTGTGTATATCGCCGGTTACTCCATGGGCGGCTATATGACCTGGCTTGCGGCCAAAAACCATCCGGAGCGTTTTGCGGCGGCTGTGCCGTGCTGCTCCAGCGGGCAAGTGATTAAAGGCGAGCAGCTTAAACGGGTCGCGAAACTGCCGTTTTGGGCGATCCATTGTCAAGGCGATATGATGCCTCTGGAGTCTGTTACACGGCCAATGCAGGCGCTGATGGATCTTAATCCCCTCTCGAGGCTGTTGGTTTTACCGTCAGGCTTTAAGTTTCCCGACGGTTCCCCGACAATTCATAACCATCTTGTGTGGATTCCCGTCTTAAATGATCTCTTATATAACGACAATACGCCATACTCGGACAATAACGGCGTTCCTGTTGCGTCTACGCTGATTGAATGGCTTAATGCGGTAAAGTAAACGGCTTAAAAATTTTACGGCAGACGCGCGGTTTTTTTACCGCATGTCTGCCGTAAATATTTCATTCATCGTAAACCGTCAGCGGGAATCGCGTAAAGCATCATGTATGCTGCAGCTTGATGAGGATATCGGCAATAATTTCACGTGCCGACGCCTCAAATTTCTTTGCCGCTAAAATCTGCTCCGCAATTGCCCTGCGGATGTCCGGCTTGAGGAGCTGTTTCGCCCGGCTTTCATATTCGCAGAAATCTCCGATGATCGTATTGATCTTGTGATAAGCTGCCGCGGATGCCTTTAAAAACAACTCAGCCGCGCTTTTGCATTTTTCCTGTACATCAGGATGCCGGACTCCGACAGTTTCCAGATACCTGGCCGCATAATACCGGCCCTCCCCGATCATGCACTGCGCATCGTTTAAGCACATGAGGCGTTCAATCAGCAAGGGCATTATCATGTCTTTTGAGAATTCACCATCGTCTGATATTTTCTCCGCCAGACGGTCAAAAGCGGCCTGCGCTCCGGTCACAACGCCTGTGCTGCCGGGAAAACGGATTTCCTCTTTGGTCAGGATGGCCAGCGCATTTTGCAGGATATCACGATCTAAGGCTGGCGGGCCTTCTGCCTCGCCAATGGATATCAGCAGCCGGGTGCTTTCATTTTCCCACCAGCCGTCGGTGATAAAATAGCCGTTTTCATCAAATGTAACGCCTTTCGCGTATTCCGACCGGTCCTGAAAAAAGTTCCAGCCAAGCATACTTTCTCCGTTTTGCTTATATCCGGTGATGATGCAGGTTTCCGGAGGACCGATGATTCCTGTTGCGATAACAGGCCGGCCGGCATCGATTTCGTTTCTGATGAACGTTATAAAGCCTTCTTTACCGGAATTTTCCCGCATTAGAAAGCGATGCTTCCGGCCGGCGGCTTGAAATGAACGCTCAAACGCTTCAAGACCGTTTTCATAAATATTCATGATATCCACGTTGCCGCCGTCCCAGAATCCGGTATGCCACCGCAGCCGGAATGCCGCACCGGAAGCCGCCATGATATAAGCGTAGTCGATGTCCTGCCCCATATAATTCAGGCATGCCTTCAGGCAGGCCGGGAACGGTGTTGCGCTGTCCTCTTTGTACTCCACCTTCGGAACACCGAGTAGAATGCAGCTGCCGTCGCTTTTGCGCATATTGTCGGTCATATTGTTAACCTCCGTTAAATCAATTTTTGTCGAGCGGACATTATCTGTGAGTATCGCGGGCGCGTAGATCCCGATGGTCAGAATGCGCCTACCGACGCGGCATCTGTTTTGCCGGAATGAGGACGGCGTGAAACCCGTCTCGCGCTTGAACGCGCGAATAAAGGAGCCGTATTGTTCAAATCCAAAATCCATCGCAATGTCTGTCAAAGCCCGGTCAGAATGGATCATTTCAAAAGCGGCATTCGCAATACGGCGTTTTAACACATACCTTGCCAGGGACATATTTGTCTGTTCCTTAAAAATTTCCCTGATATGCCGGTAGGAAAAGCCGATCCGGTTTTCCAGATCCCGATAAGACAGGTCTGATTTTAAATGCTTCTCAATCAGAATGCATACTGACGCGATCATCAGGTAATAGTCCATGCACATACCTCGTTTACTTCCGGAAGTAGCGTTATTATATCACGGCAATTAAAGGGGTGCTTTACATTATTGACCTTTGATAACGATACATGGTAAAATATATTATCGGTTTCATATTCTGTTGCTATTTGGGGGAAATAGGATTAATATGGTATTTGCAGATATAAGAGCCGGACGATAGAGCAGAGGTTGCAGGTATGACGAATGACGTCTCGACTAGTATTTTATTTCAGCGGCTTAAGGAAGCCGGCAGCTTTGAACAGTATCAGCAGGAGAACAGGATTTCGCCGTTTAGCTCACCGTTTCACATTTATCTTTCGGATTTATGTGCGGCTAAGAGCATGATTCCCGAGCGGGTTATCAAGATGGCGTTAATTGACCGAACCTATGGGCATCAATTGTTTAATGGGACAAGAAAGCCCTCCAGAGACAAGGCCATACAGCTGGCGTTCGGTCATGGGCTTGACATCGACGGCGCGCAGAAACTGCTGGAGAGGGCCCAGAAAAGCAAGCTTTATCCGAAAATCAAACGCGATGCCGCCATTTTGTATTGCCTTTATCATAAAATAAACCTGATCGAAGTGCAGGATATGTTATCGGAGCTCGGATTAACGGTTCTCGGAGGATATTGATGGACCGGACATATACAAAGGATTTTTTAAGAGAGTTTGACGACAGCGCGTATCCCGATTCGTTTCTTTACTCATATGAAGTCATGGAATGCCTGGCAAAAAACTTGAATGTCGATACGTTTTTGGTAAGGCATAGGCAAACCGGCGAATTCCGGATTGCAAAATGCAGCGGCGATCCGATGCCGGAAAATGAAAACCATCTGTTGGAAAATCTACACCATGACGCCCTGCCCAAGTATATTGAAGAGCATAAAAATGCGAATATGCGCTGCACGGTTTATGAATATGTGCAGGGATTACCGCTGGGCAGCCTGTGCGCTGAGCGGATGCTCGATGAAAAGAGTATCCTATCAATTATGACGCAGCTGTGCGATGTCCTGATTTATCTGCACGGTCAATCTCCGCCTGTCATTCATCGGGACATCAAGCCGCAGAATATCATCGTGGAGGACTCCGGAAAGGTAAGGCTCATCGACTTTGGCATATCGCGCGAATATGATGCTTCCGCCTTGAAAGATACGGTTTATGCCGGTACGCAGGATTTCGCGCCGCCTGAGCAATTCGGTTTTTCACAGACGGACTGCAGATCGGATATTTATTCGATGGGTGTTCTGCTGCGATGGCTCCTCATTGGCAGTGCAGACGATCGCAAAGAGGTTTTGCGGATAAAAAAGTCGCAGTTTGCGGCAGTTGTCAAAAAATGCACGGCGTTTTCTCCAAAGGATCGCTATTCGAATGCAAAAAGATTAAAAAAAGCCATTTTAAAAGCCGATAGGCGTGCACGCACCAGACCGTATCGCCCGGCTGCTGCCGTTTTCGCGCTTTTGCTTTTCACCGCTGCGGGCTTTATCCTCGGCAGATATACCGACATCGGACAAGCGGTGCAGCCGACTGTGAATACTGCCCGGTTCAGCGAACCGGTAATTGAGCGCGCCGTACGGCTCGCACTGGGTAAAGGGGACGATGAACCGCTTACTAAACAGGAACTGTCATCGGTAACAAGTCTGTACATATTCGGAAACGAGCCTGCGGAAAACGAGGAAGCATACAATGCCCTCGGCGAGCAGTTCTTTAGTAACGGCAGCGCGGTTCAAAGGGGCACAATTACCCGGCTTAACGACATAGTAAAGCTGCCGAACTTGAAGGTGCTTTGCATGGCCTATCAGAGTATCGAGGATTTATCCCCGCTGTCCGCCTGCGCAAACCTTGAGCGCATCGATCTTAAACACAACCCCATATCGGATGTTTCGCCTCTGAGCGGGTTAAAGCCGCTGGAAGCGCTGGTTGTGTTTGACACAAATGTTTCCGACATGAGCGCATTAAAGGACTGTCCGTGTCTGACCATAGTGGATGCGGGTGATACGCTGATTGAATCGTTCTCCGCGTTTAACGGACTTACCCGGCTTCGGGAGATTGTCCTTCGCGGCGCGCCGCTTCAAACGCTGGCAGGCATTAATACGCACGCATATCTGGAAAAGCTGTATATATCCCATACCGATGTTCTGGATCTTTTACCGCTCCTTGAGCTTACGCGGCTGAAAATATTGGAGGTAAGCGGTGATATGAGGACGGCCGCCGACGCGGTTTCCGCCGACGCGGATTTTGAAATCTGTTACAGCGGCTGATAAAAGAAAACGAAACCTGCGGCTTGGCTTTTCAGCTGAGCCGCAGGTTTCATTTTGGGGCTGCCACACCGACTAAAGAGGCGCAGCCTGTGTCCGGAGCCGGGTTCAGGATGTCAGCGCGTCATGAAATTCTTTGCAGAACTGATCAAAATCGCTGCCGTGCTCCTCGCTCGCGTTGTTGCAGCGAATAAAGGATAAAGAATCGGAGTCGGGGACATTAACCCAAAATGCTGAGATGTCAGCACCGAGCTTATTGGCTACGGCGTTCATTAGCGCTTTCGCGTTAGCGTAGGTGAGCTTCGCATGCGGAACAATCGAATCGCCAATAATATTACCGTTTACGGACAATGCCGCGTAGGCGTACTGTCCGCTGGTGTCGAATTCCAGCTGATCGAAACCTGATATGGCATTGCCGATTGCTTCAAGCTTGGTGCCGTCGTCAAAGCTCTCCGCGCTCGCCAATATATCGTATATTTTTGTTATCGGCGGGCCGCCGTTATCCGTTTCATACAAGCAGCAGTACAGGAAGTGGACCAGATCGCGCTCAGAGGCAAAGCAATGCACCTTACCCGAACCGAGCAGATACAAATCCTGATTATCCCAATCGTAGAAATCATGCCAGCCGTTGACGTATACATCGCTTTGGGTGGTTAGCGTTCCGTCCGCGAGAATGCGCAGGCCGCTGTATTCCCCAATGGTCAGGCTGCCGTTGTTGACAATTGCGCCCTCTTCGCCAATCTCAAGCTCTCCGCAATCAACCGCAAAAACCGCGCCGTTTTCTATAGTTAGGGTATGGGCTCCTGTGCGGACAGCGCCGTTTCTGACGTTTTCAAGGCCGACCGTCACAATCCCTGTGAGCGGAAGGTCCCCGCTGAGCGTCACATCGCCCGTAATGAGTATTGGATCACCGGATCCCAGCGCTTCGATAAGTTGTTCTTCGTTTTCGGCAGCCCGGTAATAGGTGCCCACCCCCACATTGCCGGTCAGTGAAGAGCCCGGCATGCCGACGACAGCTCCAGTACCTTGAATAGTGCCCTGACCGATTAATGTGATATTGCTCATGTTATTGATGACAGAATGGTTAAAGACGGTTCCGTCTACCTGAATATAGCTCATGTTGTTGACCGTAAACCCTGAGCCGATATTCAGTGTGCCGTAGACCCATATGTCTCCGCTGTTGTCAAGCCAATGGCTGCCGCTGAGCGTCAGGGTCAACCCTTCCGGAATCTCAATCCCGTCGTCCCATTCGACATACATATCGGCGGACACGGTCAGGTTGTCTTCAAGGGTGATGTCGCAGTCATTACCCAGAATATCGATGCGTTCATAAATATCGAATTTTGCTTCCGCGGCGTCCTTCAGTGCTTTCCAATCGTGAACAATGGCTATATCCTGAGCTCCCTCATAGCCTTCGACAGTGCCCTCGTATAAAGGCTCCAAAAGCTCTGCCGGGCCTTCGTTGTGGTATTGATATTCGTCCATGCGCCAGGCATAACCGTATGTATCCGAAACGGTTCCGGTGTTCGTAAAGGTTCCTCTTGGCCAGACCTGAAGGCCGCCGTTCTTTTCATCCTGTCCCAAGATGAGCGTACCGTTGTTGATCAGTTTGCCGTTCACGTTTATGGTACTCTCTTTCACAGTCAGAGAAGAAGCCGCTGTTATCGTGAGCTTATACGGAATATAGTCGTCCTCTTGTAAGGCATCGTTCCACTGCTTTTCAGCTTCCACCCAGATGTCCCAACCGGAGACAGTGTGATTGCCGGATAGGTCAATATTGTTCATAATGTCCATACGGTTATAGCATTCAAGGCCTGTCGCGGGCATAGAATCCTCAAGGTCCTCTTTCATATCGTCCTGTGCTGATAGCGCAGCTGCAAAACCATCAGCGGAATAGACCGCGGCCGTGTACTCGATCCAGTTGGAATTGTTGGTCAGCGTACCGTTGAATGTTAAGGCCGTGATGGTATTCACGCCGCCGTTACCGTACAGATCGCAGATTTTCATATATCCGGCGTTGTGAAACGGCGCTGAGCTTGTGACTGTACCGCCTGTTATCACGAAGCTTCCGTTGTTGGTAAAACGTGTTCCCCGGTTTTTAAGGTCGGTGCCGGACAGCGCCATATACCCGTTTGCAACGAAGGTTCCGTTGTTGTCGAGTGTTCCGCCCTCGCCGAAGAATAAGCTTTCGTATTTGTGCTCCGGTTCGTCAATCATATTGGTAAAGATACCGTTGTTTGTAATTGTGCCGGATAAATCAATTTCGCCTTTATTGATGACTACACTGTCTGAGGGGATAACCAGCGTCCCGTCCACGACAAGAACACCGGCACAGCCTGCCTGCTCCGGCGTGTTTTCCCGCCATTCGACGGTGAGGTTTTTCCCATCAGCGGCGGTCAGCGTTTTGCCCGGGTCAATGAGGACATGTTTTGTTACCGTCAGATTGTCTGAAAGACTGATGTTATCTGTGATATGTATTTCGTTTATGTAGTTGAGTGCAAGGTATTTTCTGAGATCAGATTCGGTTCCGGCATTCGCTGAGGAGACATCGAGCGCATCGACAAAGCTTTTAATGAGTTTATCCAGCGTGCTTCCGCTCTCATCTGAAGCGTCGCTGACGCATACGCCGCCTGTAATTGACGCGGTATAGCTTTTATCCGCGGCATCGGCAAAGGCTTCGAGCAAATCGCCGATTATCGCACCTTCGGCATAGTCGTAAGGATGAAGATCCGTCTCGTCAAGAATATCGTTTTTCAAAAGCCAGGTCAGCGCGTATCTGCCCAGAACGTCGTCATTGGCCATATCCGCGAGCGCATCGGCGAAGGTAACGTAATCCGCGTCTTCATCGACGTTCTTCGGAAGAAGGCCGCCCAAAGCGTTCCACAGGCAGCGCGCGACATCCGCGAGGTTGGCATAGAACTTGACCGCACCGCCGAGAGAATCGTAGTTCGCATTCAGCCAGCCGTAGACGTCAATCAGGCCGTTGTTTGAAAGCGTTGCGCCCTCAAATACTTCTATGCCCGCTCCGGGATTGATCGTAATGGTGCCGTTATTGATCAGTGTCCCAAGTACATTGACATTTGAATATGAGATAAAGGTATCTGCAAACGGGGAAATTGAAAACTCGCTCCCTTCTGAAACATCAACGGACGCGTCCTTGTTGATAAGAAGGGAAAAGCCGACATCGACGTTTCCTGAAATGGTTATATCTCCGTTTACTTCAGCATAAAAGCAGGTCGGGTCATTAAGTACCTCAGTCCATTCGGCCTGGTCATTAATTTCCCTTTCCGTATAGTATTTACCGTTTTCCTGATTGGTTATGGTTCCGTTGATAATGCCGCCGATTCCTTTGACAATGTATCCACTGTTTACAGCTGAACCCTCGGTGGTCAGCGTACCGTAGACATCCATAACACCGTTTTCTTCGACTAAAAGGCTGCCATCGGAAAGGATTTTCAGAATAATATCTTTTTCGATAATGAGTTTTTGCCCTGTTCTGACGGTAAGCGCGTCGGTTGAGGCAAATTCCGTTTCCCCGTCTCCGGAAGCCGATATGATGGCATAATAGGGATCTTCGCTCTCTGGAATACTCTTCTCCAGGGCCGTCTTGATCGCATCTTGACCGTATGTTACGGCAATACTTGCAATATTACCGCCGCAGTCGGTGATATTTTCGATACGCCCGGCTTCATATAATGCCTCCAGCTCCGGATCCATTTGATCGAATCCGATCAGATCAATATAGCCGACGAAACCGGCGTTTTCAAAGGTCCCGTTGTTCTCAATGGCGGTAAGCCCGTCCAGCTCTGTACGTCCGTTGTTGATATAGGTACCGTTATTGATGATTTTACCGTTCTGGCCCGTTTCGCCTCGGCAAAGCAGCATATAACCCTCCACGCCATGCTCCGGAACGAAGACGGTGGCGAGGATGCCGTTGTTAATAAGGGTATCGTACACCCGGAATGTGGATGTGCCGATGCCGAGCGCCGCGTTTGCGCTTATCGTAACCGGCTTATTCAAGGTTATATCGACATCAACTGTAAATTCGCCGACGATATGAATGGTGCTGACCGAACTGTTGTTCACCGCGCTGATAAACGCATCGGCGCTGCTGACCGAAGCCACGCTGCCGGAACCCGGATCCATCGGACCGGAACCGGTGTCCTGCCCGCCTGAGCCCGGTGTAACTGCGCTGCCGTTCTGGGTGACGCCTGTCGCGCCCTGCGTTATCGTGATGTCGGTATTCTTCGTATTAACGGAAGTGTCGTTGCCGCTGATTGTGGCTTCGGTGACAATGCCGTCGCCTTGAATCAGTACCTTTGGCGCAGCGCTTTCTATTCGCGCAATTTTGGAATCTTTTTCGACGGTTACGGTCGCTCCCTCGGCCTGCTGACTAATGTTTGCCGCGGTAACCGTGCTTATGCCCGAGAGCGATACATTGGCGCCCGTAGAAGACAGGGACAAGGTGGTTACGCCGGCATTATTCAGCGTTACCGGAGCATCGGTACCAACGGTAACACTGTTGTAGACGCCCTCGAGAATGATTTCATCCAGACCGTCATCAATGTAAACAACCTCAATCCTGCAGCCTTCCTCCGCCTTTACGCGCACGCCGCCGGAAGAGGTCTTGCCGATGACGATGCTGCCAACATCGCTGTTGTTTATGATCCGTATACTGTGTTCGCCTCCGCCCCGGACCACCAGTCGGCCTTTCACGGTGACGCCGTCAAGCGTGATGTCACCGTCTGAAACGCCCTCGCCGATAATCAAATCGCCGAAAACGGTAACATTTTTCAGTACAACGCCGGGGGTATTGATCATGACATTGCCGTCCGGAATCTCCGTATATTCCCCCGCGGCGGACAAATAAACGGAAACCATTTTGTACATGACCTGAGCAAATTCGGCGCGGCTGATGGGGAACTCGGGCCGAAGCAGACCGTCGCTTCCTGTTACATATCCGGCTGTTACCATATTGGATAAAGCGGGCGCGGCCCAGGTTCCGACCTGGTCACTGTCTGAAAACCGGTTAAGGATAGCCGTATCAACGTCTTCAAACTTGAACGCTCGAGCCAAAACCAGAAAGGCCTCCTGCCGCGTAACAGGGTCGTCGGGGCGAATGAATCCGCCGTAGCCGTTGAGTGTTTTCATCTGTACGGCCTTTGCGATATCGGCTGAGTACCATGCGTTTTGATCTACATCGGAATAAACGGTGGTATCCGCCGGCTCTTCAGCGCCAAATGCGCGGTTGACGATTGCCGACAATTCGGCTCTGCTCAGATTTCGTTCAGGTGAAATCCGGCCGTCCGATCCGTTTAGCAGTCCGTTTTTGATTGCCGCTGAAACGGCGGCGTATGACCAATGCTCTGCCTTTGGCATATCGGAAAAACGCGCGGACATGACCTCTGCTGTCTCGGCCGCTGCGATACGAGGTAAAACAAGCGGCAGCAAAAAAACAGCCAGCAGTATGCACAATATTCTTTTCTTCATGATTTTCCTCCTTATAACAGACAGATTGGTATTGTGCGGAGAGTTTCTTAACCATATCAAAATAACAGAATATAAGAAGAAAATGGGATGCAGACAGCATACATTTGCTGATTTTGTCTTTTTACATCTACCTGCTTTTGCAAAACAAAGCGGTGACCGCGTGTTACTTGCATAATCGAATATTATCCGAAAACCATGCGGCAATGCAGTATATTGGACAGAAAGAACATAAAACCACAGAAAAACAGCCATCATTTCCGGCTTCGGAAATGATGGCTGTATATTGGCGTATCAGAGACGGGGTTTCATCCGATAATATTCAAGAGCAGAGTCATCAATACGAAAACAATAGAGATATACTTCGTATATTTGGCAAGCCGCGCGTCAAAGGATCTGGATTTATTCTTGCTCAAAAACGTATCCGCCGCTCCCGATATTGCACCGGATAGTCCGGCGCTCTTTCCGGACTGGAGCAAAACAATCAAAATAATGGAAATCGCCGATATGAGCTGTATGACGGTGAGGACAATCAATGATAACATCCTTTCAAGATGCAGCCGAGCGGGCTGAATCGCTTATCTTCAATGCATTTGTAATATCGTAAAAGATATGATAACATAATTATTAAATCAATTCAAGAACTTTTTGTAAAAAGCCGCATGTACGTGAAATTGGAATTTTTGCGCATTCGATTTTTATTGATTGTTGTGCCGCTTTACTGCGGAACGGGGGATTACTATGTATTTTGACACACATGCACATTACGACGATACGCAGTTTGATGAAGACAGGGATCTCATTCTCAGCAAAATGCCGCACAATGGAATTGATTTGATTGTAAATCCCGGAAGTAATGTTTTGTCCTCTGAAGCATCGGTCGAACTGGCGCAGCGCTACAGCTTTATTTGGGCCGCAGCAGGGATCCATCCGCATGAAGCGAAGCAATGTAACCCGGAGGCGCTTCAAAAAATAAAGGAACTGTGTTTGCATGAGAAGGTTGTTGCTATCGGGGAGATCGGGCTGGATTATCATTATGACCATTCTCCGCGTGATATACAGAAAATGGCCTTGTATGCGCAGCTCGAGCTGGCCGCTTCGCTGGACCTGCCGGTGATACTGCATGACAGGGAAGCCCATGAGGATTGCCTGACGGCCGTCCGGGCATTTCCCGGCATTAAAGGTGTTTTTCACTGCTATTCAGGTAGCCTTGAAATGGCAAAGCAGATCATAAAAATGGGCTGGTATCTTTCGTTTACGGGCTCGATTACCTTTAAAAACGCCAGGAAAGCGCCGGAGATCGTCGCCTGGGTACCATCCGACCGGATTATGATTGAGACCGATGCGCCATATATGGCTCCCGTGCCGAACAGAGGCAAAAGAAACGACTCCGCGAATCTTTACTTTATTGCACAGGCGGTTGGCGAGATGCGGGGGATTACGGTAAGTGAAGCGGCAGAGCTTACCTTAAAGAACGGGAAACGGTTTTTTGGAGTTTAATCTCGGATAATGGTCGGGTGAACTCTATTTTAATGAAAACAATGGTCGGATTGATTACGATGACGAATAAGCCGTATATCTTTAAAAGATAAAATAAACGACCAAAAGAACAGTGACTATTATGAATTATCTACATTGCATTTTGAATAATCGAGGACTATAATCTATTCACTCAGAATGATTCAATACACGAAAAACAGTATCAGGGAGATGGAGCGGATGATCGGCGGAGGCGTAGGGATTGTCGCGGGCTTTATCGCTTTTTTTCTTTTAAAGCAATTTGTATTTGTATTGGCATCAGGAAAAAGAGCGTCGGTTTTTTTAGGAATCGCACAGCCTCTCTTTTTGGCGATATGCCTTATGCTGTGCGCGCTGTTTATGCCCGGTCAGCTTCAATGGGCCGGCGCGGGCATTTCCGGCACCTTGATTACGGGTACTCTGGTAAGTACCGCGCACAGCCTTCGGCGTTTGCGCAGAGCAAAATGCCCGGATAAACCGTTAAGGAATATATAATATTGAGGCAAAACTATGGAAAAGACTGTGTTGATTGAGGGGGAAGCTGCGCAGCGGGCGAATGCCGCAGCGAAGGGCTTTGATTTCCCGGCGGAAACAAAAAACAATCCCGCCGTTAAGAGAATAAAACGCAGGCGCAAGCTTATCATTATCGGACTGACTTTGATTACATGGCTCATACTCACACTGTTGATCAAGCTGATTTTTGGTGAGATGCCTAAAAGGGAATTGTCGGTTTCGCTGGGCGCCGAACGGGTCCGACTGTTTGGGCTCGATTTGAGCGTAACCATTATCGCAACATGGGCAATTATTGCCGTTATTCTGGTTCTTTCTGTGTTGGTCAGAATTGCTGTTATACCAAAGCTGAAAGACAAACCGACCGGCCTGCAGGGCCTGTTGGAGCTGGCAGTGGACGGCATATCGGATTATACGCAAGAGAAGGGCGGCCATCTTGGGGACAACCTGAGCGCATATATCTTTACCCTTGCGTTGTTTATGGTTTTCAGCGCGATAGTTGAGCTGCTCGGTATACGCGGCCCGACCGCGGATATAACCATGACGTTTTCCATGGCCATCATTACATTTGCTTTAATCAATTACTACGGAATCCGGAAAAAGGGCATATCCGGAAGACTGAAGAGCTTTTTGGAGCCGACGCCTGTTATTCTGCCCATGAAGATTATCAGCGATTTTGCCGTACCGGTATCGCTTGCCTGCCGGCTTTTCGGAAACATGCTGGGCGGCGTGATTGTCATCGATCTTGTTTACTACGCGTTGGGAAGCTATGCTCTGTTTATTCCAAGTGTTCTCGGGCTGTTTTTCAATGTCGCACATCCGTTGATCCAAATATTTATTTTCGTCACGCTATCATTGACATTTATTAACGAGGCGGTTGAGTGACCGCTAAATCAAATCAGGAGGATAAAGAAATGAATAACCCCGCTCTAATCGCCCTTGCCGCAGCCCTGTGCCTTTTATCCTGCGTCGCAGCAGCTCTCTCGATGGGCCTTGCAACAGGAAAGGCAGTCGAAGCAATAGCCAGGCAGCCGGAAGCGTCCGGTAAAATCACAACAGCGCTTTTAATCGGGCTGGGCCTGACAGAGTCAGCCGCTATTTACGGATTCGTAAGCGCTCTGATTCTGGTCTTCACAAAAATGTAGTACAAAACACAAAAGTAAGAATTAAACCTAAAGCAATTTTAAAAAGTGAAACTTATTAGAGTGAGGAATGAACATGGACCTGAATCCTTTGGATATACTCTACCATATATTCAACATTGTGGCGTTATATATACTTTTGCGGCTTATTCTGTATAAGCCGATACGCAAGTTTATGACGGCGCGTTGCGACCGCATTCAAAAACAAATGGAAGACGCTGCCGCAATGGAAAAGGCGGCATTAGATGCAAAAACCGAGTTTGAATCGCGATTAGCAGATGCGGACGAAACAGTCAGGCAGATGATAAAAGAGGGTGAAATCACAGCTGCCGCCAAAGCTGATGAAATCATTACAAAAGCCAAAAAGCAGGCCGAAGATATTCTGACTGAGGCGCACGAGCAGGCGCAGGCTGAGGTAACAAAAGCAATAGAGGGCGTGCAGGATCAAATCGCCGATGTTGCCGTTGATATCGCCGGCAGGATTCTGCGGCGCGAGTTAAGCCTTGAAGACAACCGGGCAGCGGTGGAAGAATTCTTTGCGCTCGTCGGGCGCTGATACCGCGGTGGAATGGAGATAAACATGCGACAGGTGATATTAAAAATCGCTCCGCCATATGATGATGAGATCATCAACAAGATTCGCACGGGTTTTGCCGCGCTTCTCGGACATGATATCGATCTCAAGATAGAAGAGGACAGAAACCTCATCGGAGGATTTATGGCATACGCGGACGGCAGGGTTTATGATGCGAGCATGAAAACCGGATTGATGGGAATGCGCCAAAAGCTTTCTGATTGAGGGGGATATTATGTTGGAATTCGATACAAGCCGAATCGGGTCCTTCCTCAAGGATAAAATAGCGAAGTATGAATATGAGCCCAAAGTTTATGATTACGGAAAAGTAGAAAGCTGTGCAGACGGCGTTGTGCATATCAGCGGCCTCTCGCGAAGCCGGTATGGTGAGCTGTTGGAATTCGAAAACAGTTCCTTTGGGATCGCGCTCGATTTACACCTTGACGGCGTGGGCGCCGTTTTACTCAGCAGAGCCAACGAGGTTTCCGCTGGAACCATTGTCCGGGGTACCGGCCGGGTCGCGGATATCGGCGTTGGTCAACGCCTTCTGGGCCGTGTGGTGGATTCTATCGGAAGACCGCTGGACGGCAAACCGTTGGAGCCCGCGGAGTTCAGGATGCTGGAGAGCCCGGCTCCGACGATAATGCAGCGGTCACCGGTCACAACGCCGATGGCAACGGGTATTCTGGCAATCGACAGTATGATTCCGATCGGGAGAGGCCAAAGAGAGCTGATCATCGGCGACAGGCAAACGGGAAAGACCTCGATAGCGCTCACGACTATGCTCAACCAGAAGGGGAAGGACGTTTATTGTGTTTACTGCTCGATTGGGCAGAAGGCCTCGACGATCGCAAAGCTTGTGCACATATTGACAGAAGAAGGGGCAATGGCGCACACGGCAGTTGTGGTTTCTACGGCCAGCGACAGCCCCGCGATGCAGTATCTGGCTCCATACGCCGCCAGTGCAATAGCGGAGCATTTTATGTACGAGGGTAAAGACGCGCTGGTCATCTATGACGATCTGAGCAAGCACGCGGTTGCCTACAGGGCAATGTCTCTTCTGCTTCGCAGACCGTCGGGACGCGAGGCATATCCCGGCGATGTCTTTTATCTGCACAGCCGCCTATTGGAGCGCGCTGCGAAACTGAATGCGGATATGGGCGGCGGTTCTTTGACAGCGTTACCGATTGTAGAGACGATGGCCGGAGACATCTCCGCCTATATCCCGACAAATGTGATTTCAATCACCGACGGTCAAATTTATCTGGAGTCAGAGTTGTTTAATGCCGGCATCAGACCGGCTGTCAATGTCGGCCTTTCGGTTTCTCGTGTGGGTAGGGCGGCACAACATAATGCGATGAAAAAGGTTTCAAAGAATATGCGTCTTGACATAGCACAGTATAGAGAGATGGCCGTCTTTGCCCAGTTTGGTTCGGATGTGGATTATTCGACCAAGCAGATGCTGATGCGCGGTGAGAGGCTCATCGAACTGACAAAACAATCCCAGAACAGCATACTGTCGCTGGCAGAACAGACGGTGTTGCTTATGGCTTTTTCAAAAGGTATATTCATGAACGTAAATACACGGGATATTTCAGAATATAAGGAAAAGCTGCTTGACTATCTGAAAACAAACTGCACGGAGGCACTCTCCATTATCGACACGACAGGTGATCTGCCTGATGAAATTGACAGTATCATTAACAGGGCAATCGACGACTTTGCCGGGGATGGGAGCTGAGCGCACATATGCAGAAAGCTAACGAAATTCGCCATCGCATCAGCGCAAACGAGGAAATCAGAAAAATCACCAATGCCATGTACCTTGTTTCGACGTCCCGGCTACGAAGGGTATTGCAGCATATAGAGTACAATAACAAGGCGTTCCGGAAGATTCAAACAAGCATGAAGGATCTGCTTGAGCACATGGACGATGTGGCGCATCCGTACTTTACCAAAAGAAGCGGGAATCGGTGCACATATATTGTTATCGCAGGGGATAAAGGTCTTGCCGGATCGTATAATTCGGATGTCCTTAATTTGGCGATGTCCTATATGGACAAGCATGGCAAGCAAAGGTCTCTTATTTCGGTCGGCCTTGTAACAAGCGAGTTTTTTCGATCTCACAGTATGAACCCCGATATCGAAGTGCTTGGTACCATGCAGGATCCGACATTGAGCAATGCACGTAGAATAACCTTTGATATTTTAGAAATGTATGATAAAAACCTGACGGATGAGGTCCATATCATTTACACATCTTTTTTCGGCGAAACAAAAAACAAGCCGGTAGCGCGAAGACTCCTGCCGCTGATGATCAGCGACTATAACGATATTGAAAACGCTCCGCATGCGGAAATATTGACTTACGAGCCGTCTGCGAACGAGGTGTTTTCACATTTGGTCCCCCAGTATCTGATCGGTATATTGTTCGGTGCGATCGTGCAATCATATGCCGCAGAGCATTATGCGAGAATGAACGCTATGCAAAGTGCGACGAAAAATGCCGATGAAATGCTCAGTGTGCTCAAAATGAAGTACAATATGGCACGTCAAACCACAATAACTCAGGAGATCATCGAATTGGCGGATGCAGACAGCATGTTGCTGAACGGAGAAACACAATGAAAACGTCCGATGGAAACAAAGGGATCATCATAAAAATAAGCGGGCCGGTTTTAGACGTCAGGTTTGAAAGCGATCTTCCCCGTATTCATGACCTGCTGGTGACACAAGACGGAAAGCATATGGAGGTAGCGGCGCATGTCGCGCCGGCTGTGGTACGCTGTATCGCTTTGGATGCGACTGACGGTCTATGGTGCGGGATTGATGTCATGAACACCGGAAGTGGAATAACGGTACCGGTCGGAGACCATGTGCTGGGCAGAGTGGTGGATGTTCTGGGCCGGCCGATTGATGATCTGGGTCCGATTGAGAGCCGGGAGCGCTGGGCAATTCACAGAGATGCGCCCCAATTTTCCAGCATTAAGCCTGCAACCGAGGTTTTTGAAACCGGAATCAAGGTTATTGATTTGCTCGCACCATATGCAAAAGGCGGAAAAATTGGCCTTTTTGGCGGAGCGGGTGTGGGTAAGACGACGCTGATTATGGAACTGATTCATAATATCGCATTAAATCATGGCGGACATTCCGTTTTCGCCGGCGTAGGCGAAAGAAGCCGCGAGGGAAACGACCTGATTTACGATATGAAAGAAAGCGGTGCGATCAGCAAGACGGCAATGACCTTCGGGCAGATGAACGAACCGCCGGGCTCCCGTATGCGCGTTGCGCTGACAGGGCTTACCATGGCCGAATACTTCAGAGATATAAAACACAGGGATGTTCTGCTTTTTATCGACAATGTTTACCGCTATGTGCAGGCTGGCAATGAAGTTTCGGCGCTTTTGGGACGCATGCCGTCTGCCGTCGGTTATCAGCCGACATTGGCCACCGAACTCGGTGAATTACAAGAGAGGATCACTTCAACCGACAAAGGCTCTATCACATCTGTTCAGGCGATTTATGTACCGGCGGATGACCTGACAGATCCCGCCCCGGCGGCAATTTTCTCACACCTTGATGCGATGACTGTCCTGTCAAGGCAGGTTGCTGAAATGGGCATATATCCGGCCGTCAGCCCGCTGGAATCCTCCTCCCGGGTCCTTGATCCGCAGGTGGTCGGGAAAGAGCATTACGAGACAGCCAGAGAAGTGCAAGAATGCCTGCAAAGATACAACGAACTAAAAGATATCATTGCGATTTTGGGCATGAACGAATTGTCTTTAGACGACAGGGCCTCCGTTTACAGAGCCAGACGGATTCAAAGGTTTTTATCTCAGCCTCTCCATGTTGCCGAAGTATTTACCGGTGAGCCGGGCCGTTTTGTTTCATTGAAAGACAATATACGCAGCTTTCAGGCAATCCTGTCCGGTGATATGGACGATATAAGTGAAAATGCTTTCTTCATGGCGGGAAGTATCGACGAGGTTTGGGAAAGGGCAAAGGAGATGCGTTGATGTCTGCGACATTTGAACTGACTGTTATGACGCCCGAACGCGAGTTTTATTCCGGTCAGGCTGAAGCGTTGACTATAACAGGGCTGGATGGGTCGCTCACCGTGCTTGCGCATCATGCGCCGATGATCAGCTGCCTTGAAATTGGTGTGATCAGAATAAAAACAGACGGCGTTTGGAAAGAAGCGTTTAATTCCGAAGGGTTTATGGAGGTTCTGGGCAATACCGTTGTGGTTTTCATCCAGAGCTGCGAATGGCCGGAGGATATCGATATGAGACGCGCGCAGGAAGCCAGACAGCGCGCAGAAGAAAAACTGAGACAGAAACAAAACATCAGAGAATTCAGCGCGACAAAGATCGCACTCGCGAAGGCAATGGCCAGAATCACTTTGGTTAACCGAAGCTATATCAATCTGGACAGGTAAGATTTATAAGACCGGGAAGAAGTCGTCATGACGATGCTTATGATGGTTTACCGATATGGCGTTCATATAGCTGAGAAAGGAAACAGCGATGCACAATGAATTGTTTATGCGGGAAGCAATCATGTTGGCAAAGGAAGCCATGTCTGAACATGAGGTTCCCGTCGGCTGTGTGATTGTAAGAAACGATGAAATTGTCGGCAGGGGGAGAAACAGGCGCGAGAGGGGAAAGAATGCGCTTGCACACGCCGAAATATCCGCCATTGACGAAGCGTGTAAAAATCTTGGCGGCTGGCGGCTTCCGGACTGCACGCTGTATGCAACGCTTGAACCTTGCCCGATGTGTGCGGGCGCGATTATCCAGGCGCGTATTGAGATCGTATGCTTCGGTGCGTATGATGAAAAATCAGGCGCCTGCGGAAGCGTTTTAAATCTGTTCGAGTACGGGTTTAACCATAAGCCGGTCGTCGAGGGCGGATTGCTGCGGGACGAATGCGCTGCCTTGCTTTCTGAATTTTTTCAGTCCCTGAGAAAAGGCTCCTGAGAAAAGACTTATGTCACGATTTACAAAGTATCTGCCATGTGATAAACTATCAGATTAGAACATATGATATCTGGAAAAACGCGCCAGTCGCTTTGGAAAATGAAAACGAACGAGGTGAGACGCTATGGCTGCGAGCTTTTACGCGCTGATTGCACGCATGCGGCATATCAAGCGATGGGGGCTTATGCGAAACAGCTTTGAAGAGAACATACAAGGTCACTCTCATATGACAGCCGTACTGGCTCACGCCCTTGCGGTAATACGCCGGGATGTTATCGGCGCAGATATTGATCCTTACAAAGTAGCCGTCGTTGCGCTTTTTCACGACGCTTCCGAGATCATTACCGGCGATATGCCGACACCGGTAAAGTATAAAAACCCCGAGATCATGTCAGCCTACAAGCAGGTTGAGCGGCTTGCGGAGGAAAAGCTGCTCAGGCTGCTTCCCGAAGAAATGGCCGACGCGTATAAGGAAGTTTTAAGCTGTACGGATCATGATATTGAGCAGCTCGTTAAGGCGGCTGATAAATTATCCGCTTATATCAAGTGTGTAGAGGAGCGTAAAGCCGGAAATGAGGAGTTCAAGTCCGCCGAAAGCCAGATTAAAGCGATTCTGGACAACCTGAAGCTGCCTGAGGTTACCTATTTTATGGCGCATTTTATGCCGGCCTTCGGGATGACACTGGACGAGTTGATCATATAAGAGGGGTATAAGCAATGAGAGCGATAGTTACGGTAATCGGTAAAGATAAGGTTGGTATCATAGCATATGTCTGTTCGATACTGGCAAAAAACGGCGTTAATGTGCTGGACATCAGCCAGACGGTATTGCAGGAGTATTTTACGATGATCATGCTGGTGGATGCCTCCGGCTGCAGTCTGCCTTTTACGGACCTGTCTGCGCTGCTCAAAGAGGAGGGCTTAAGGGAGAGCCTTTCCGTTCGCATTATGCGCGAGGATATTTTCGAAGCTATGCATCGGATTTAGCGGGAGGTATTTCAAATGATCAATAAAAGTGAAATACTCCAGACAATTGAGATGATCGATCAGCAGCATCTTGATATTCGGACAATTACAATGGGTATTTCTTTGAGAGATTGCGCAGATCCGGATGTGGAAAAGAGCTGCCGGAAAGTATATGAAAAGATCGTTTCAAAGGCAAATATGCTTGTCAAGACAGGCGAGGATATCGAAAAGGAATTCGGTATCCCTATCGTCAATAAGCGGATTTCTGTCACGCCTGTCTCGCTGGTTGCGGAAAGCAGCAAGACGATAAGCTATGTGCCTTTTGCCGAAGCTATGGACAAGGCCGCTAAGGAAGTCGGTGTGAATTTCATCGGTGGTTTTTCGGCGCTTGTCCATAAAGGGTTCACGGTTGGGGACAGAATACTGATTGATTCCATACCCGAGGCATTGGCCGTAACAGAGCGGGTGTGTTCCAGCGTCAATGTCGCCACGACACGAGCCGGTATCAATATGGACGCAGTAAAGCTGATGGGCGACATCATATTGAAAGGTGCCGAAAAAACAAAAGACGCAGGCGGAATGGCCTGCGCAAAGCTTGTCGTTTTCGCAAATGCGGTTGAGGATAACCCGTTTATGGCCGGTGCATTCCATGGTGTAGGGGAGCCCGAGTGTGTGATAAATGTCGGGGTAAGCGGCCCGGGTGTTGTGCATACGGCACTTAAATCCTGCGCGGGCGCACCATTCGATATTGTCGCAGAGACGATCAAAAAAACGGCTTTTCGCATTACCAGGATGGGACAGCTGGTTGCGAGAGAAGCGTCCCGCCGCCTTGATGTTCCTTTTGGCGTCGTCGACCTGTCCTTGGCCCCGACGCCTGCGATTGGCGACAGCGTAGCCGATATCCTGGAAGAACTGGGTTTAGAAAGCGTCGGAACACACGGAACGACGGCGGCATTGGCGCTGTTAAACGATGCGGTAAAAAAGGGCGGTGTGATGGCTTCCGGTCATGTGGGCGGCCTGTCCGGTGCGTTTATCCCGGTAAGCGAGGATGCGGGTATGATAAAAGCCGTGAAGCGCGGTGCGCTGTCGATCGAAAAACTCGAAGCAATGACCTGCGTTTGCTCTGTCGGGCTCGACATGATTGCGGTTCCGGGTGACACGCCGGGCAGCACGATAGCGGCAATTATTGCAGATGAGGCAGCCATCGGGATCGTCAACAACAAGACTACGGCTGTCCGGATCATACCTGTGCCGGGTAAAACCGTGGGGGACTCGGTGGATTTTGGAGGTCTGCTCGGTACAGCGACGGTTATGCCGGTTAATGCGTTTTCCTCCCGCGCTTTTATTGAGCGAGGCGGCAGAATTCCCGCCCCGTTGAATGCCTTGAGAAATTGAATGGTGAGTTAATGTGACGCCCAAAATATTGGTTATTACCGGGCCGACGGCCACGGGAAAAACAAAGCTTGGTATTGAACTGGCAAAAAAACTGGGCGGAGAAGTCATCTCCGCGGACTCCATGCAGATATACAAGGGAATGGATATCGGAACCGCAAAGCCCACAAAACAGGAAATGGACGGGGTTTTGCACCACTTAATCAGCACAGTTGATCCATCGGAGAGTTATTCGGCGGCCCGTTTTGTAAGCGAGGCCTCAGCGATAGCAGACGATATTTTAAGACGCGCAAAGCTTCCGGTACTCGTTGGAGGGACGGGCTTATATATAGATTCTCTGGTTTCTGCCAGAGACTTTATGGGTGAAAATGAAATGCTTCGATTCGAATTGTCGGAAAGATACGATAATGAGGGCTCGGAGAAAATGTTTTCGCTATTATCGGAACACGATCCGGAGAGTGCCGCGAAGCTGCATCCGAACGATAAAAAGCGAATCATCAGGGCGCTGGAAGTTTTTTATTTAACCGGAAAAAAAATCTCGGATCATAACATCGAGACACAGCAAAGAGCCTGCAGGTATGATACCTGTAAAATTGCTTTGAATTATGCCGATCGAAAAACGCTGTACGAAAAAATAGACCAGAGGGTTGATCGCATGATCGAAAAGGGGCTTAAATATGAGGTGAAAGCGCTGCTGGCATCAGGTGTTGACAGGAAAAGCACAGCGATGCAGGCGATCGGCTATAAAGAAATGGCAATGGCTTTGAATGGCGTGATTACATTTGAAAAAGCTGTTGAGCTGATCAAGACCAGATCCCGCAGATATGCCAAGCGTCAACTGTCCTGGCTTAATAGGAAAGAGGATGTTCATTGGATAATTTGGGAAAATGAGCCTGATTATCTGAAAGCTTTTCAAAAATCGACGACATTCGTAAAAGATTATGGTATAATTTAGCAAACGCCGCCAATGCGTTACTATCATAGAGAACTTATTCGTAAACTGGATAAGCATGAAAGGATGTCTGAGAAAATGCAAAAAAACATTAATTTGCAGGATCTGTTCCTCAATCAGGCGCGCAAGAATAAGATGCCGCTTACCATGTTTCTTATGAACGGATTTCAACTCAGGGGCATTGTTACCGGATTTGATAATTTTACCGTGGTTCTGGATACGGAAGGAAAGCAGCAGCTGATCTACAAGCATGCGATATCAACAATCATTCCTGTCCATGCGATCAATTTTTATGATGCGGAGGAAGATAACAGCTGATTGACATAGGATTGACAAAAATGCGCGGCAGGCACCGGAGAAAGCGGAAAAAAAGCGGCCGGCTTACATACGGCTCGGATTTTACAATCGACGGGAACCAAAAAGCGAACGGAGGAATGCCATGAAGCGAAGCAATTTCGTTTTTAAAGTTGTCGCGGCATTGTTCTTTCTTGCCGTTTTGGCGTATATCGGGATTTATCTTTACCGTTCATTGGATGATCCTTTCAGAACAACACCGGCGCAAGCTTACACGATCTATGACAGTGTCAGCGCAAGCGGGATTTTTATTCGTGACGAGCTTACACTGTACAGCGACTATGATATTGTGTATGTATCTGCGGATGAGGCAAAAAGAGTGCCGTCCGGCGGAGAAATTGCTGTCGCTTATTTAAACCAGCAGAATCTGGACCGCGCCATGGAAATTCGCCGGATACAAGCGCAGGTCAACCGTATGGAGCATTTGAAGGAAGGCGGCATTTTAACAAATGATCCGCTGCAGCTCAACGTCCAGATGGAGGATAATATTCTCAGGCTGAAACAATCGGTAACTGCCAGGGATATGTCGGCCGTTGAGGATATAACGATCAGCATTAATACCCTGGTCTTCTTCGACAGGGACGGTCCGGATAATGTGGAGCAGACTCTGGCGGCTCTGTACGCCGAGCTCAATGCATTGAGCTCGGCACAGGATCAAGGCGCGGCGGAGATCTATGCTCCACAGTCAGGACTGTTTTCTTCGTTTGTTGACGGTTATGAGAACATGACTTTGCAGGATATTAAAAGGATGTCCCCTTTTGAGCTGGACAGCATCATCAAAAGCGAACATGCCATACCCGAAAATGCGTTCGGGAAGATTGTCTGCGGTATAGAGTGGTATTTTGCCGCCAATCTGAAATCCGAAGAGGCAAAAGGACTGACAGTGGGTGCAACGGCCGACTTGATATTCGGAGTTTACCTAAGCGATCCGTTGGTTATGACTGTTGAGCACGTAAGCGTCGAGGATAACGGTTATTGCACGGTTATCTTTTCATGCAGCAAGGCCTTAGCCGATACAATCAATACGCGCAAACAATCGGCTGAAATTCTGCAAAACGAATACAGTGGGATCAGGGTTCCCAAAAACGCGATCAGGCTGAACGACGACGGAAAAGCCTGTGTCTATGTCGTCGTTGCAGGGCTGCAGGTTAGAGAAAAATTGGTCGACATAATATATGACGCCGGCGACTTTTACATCGTCAGAAACGAAACAGACAGAATGAATGCGCTGCGGCCGGGTGACGCAATGGTAACAAGCGCGAAAAACTTATACGACGGCAAGGTTATGGGGTGAGGGTTTCATGCGTATAGCGGACAGGGTTAAACAAATAAAGGATGTTATTTCAGAAGCGGCGCTGAAGACCGGACGGCAGCCTGAAGAAATTTCGCTGGTTGCGGCGTCAAAAACCATGTCAGTGGAAAATATCCGGGAAGCGATTCTGGCGGGTGTGGACGCAGTCGGTGAAAACAGGGTCCAGGAAATGCTCGAAAAAAACGCGGCCGGAGCTTATCATGGCATACCCCTGCATTTTATCGGTCACCTTCAGAAAAACAAGATCAGGCATGTCGTGGGGCTCTGTAATCTGATTCAATCCGCCGGATCAAAGCAATTGATCACGCAGATCGGCAGAAGAGCGGCGGAACGGGGTCTGAATCAGGATATTTTAATTGAAGTAAATGTCGGAAAAGAATCGTCAAAAAGCGGCGTTATGCCCGAAGAAGCGGAAGAAACTGTTGTTTTCGCGCAATCTGTACCGGGAATCTGCGTAAAAGGGCTAATGGCGATCCCACCAATCGCCCAAAACGGCACTGAGAATCGTAGATATTTTGAAGAAATGTATCGGCTATATGTTGACATAAAGCAAAAAAAATACGATAATGTTCATATGAATATTTTATCGTTGGGTATGAGCAACGATTTTCAGGACGCTGTTTTATCAGGCGCGAATATGGTCAGGATTGGTTCTGCTATATTTGGCAGACGAGTATATTAGCCGCAACACGGCAGATAGGAGTATCTTATGGGACTTTTGGATGAACTCAAAAGGCTGGCCAAGCCCTATGACGATGACGATGATTTCGAGGACTTTACACCAAAGGCACATGAGAGGATTCCTGTACCGCAAAGGCCTGTCGCGGCTTCGTCCCGTTCTTCGTCCCTTGACGCTGACGACAGGCGCAACAAGGTAGTTAACATTCACGCTACAACCCAGCTTCAGGTGGTGCTGGTAAAGCCGGAACGTTTTGAGAATTCCGCGGAGATTGCGGATCACCTCCGGGACAAAAGAACAGTTGTGCTGAACCTTGAATCGACCAACAAGGACATAGCGCGGCGTGTTCTGGATTTTCTGAGCGGCGTAGCTTATGCGCAGGACGGAAAGATAAAGAAGGTTGCCGTGAGCACCTATATCATAACACCATACAATGTGGATATTCTGGGTGATCTGATTGACGAGCTGGAAAACAACGGCTTGTATTTCTAACGCGAGGCATATCTTCAAGCAACGGTTATTGCCGGATAGGAAAGGAATGATTTGGTTTGCTGACTCCGCAGGATGTGAAAGATAAAGAGTTTACCAAGGCTGTATTCGGCGGATATGATATGGCGTCCGTAGACGATTTTCTTGAGATATTATTCGAAGATTATAGTTCCCTTTATAAAGAAAACGCTATATTGAAAAATAAGCTGAAGGTGCTGGTCGAAAAGGTAGAAGAGTACCGTTCAACCGAAGACGCCATGAGGATGGCTCTGCTGACCGCACAAAAAATGTCTCAGGAAATGGTGGAGGAAGCCACAAACAAAAGCAAGAATATTGTCGAAGAAGCTGAGATCGCAGCAAAATCAAAAATTGATGAACTTCGAAATGAAGTCAGAGCAGAGGAACGGCAGCTCGAAACAGCCAAGAGGACGACAGCTGAATTCATCGCAACAGCGGCGGAGCTATATAAGACGCAATTGGATTTTCTTGCCGGCATCGGTAAATTTACCGCACAAAACGAGCTGAAATCCGCACCGGCGGAATCTGCGGCTATCGAATCGGAGGACTATGCGCCTAAAGAGGCACCGGTCGAAGAGAATAAAAAAAGCCTGGAGGACTCAGTAGCCAGGATTTATGAGAATACGATCCGGTCCGAAGACACCGAGCGCGGATTTTCAGAAACGGGAGACGAGGACATCGATTTCTTCGGAGAAGAACGTGACAAATTGATAGAAGAAAACACCAGAGTCTTTGTTCCGGCGGCATCCAAAACCGACCAAAATGCTGATAAGGCGGACGAGCCAATGTCGCCGAAACCAAAGTTTGACTTTAAAAATCTTCAGTTCGGGTCAAATTATGACCAAGAGAAGTAATAATTTAAATTTTTCGCGTACATAATTGAAATATTCGGGGCTGCCCTGAAAGCTTTAGGGCAGCCTTAAGACTGATTATACATGATGAAGGGAAGAAACAGAGAATGTCCCAGGACTACAACGCTACACTCAATTTGCCGAGCACCGAGTTCCCCATGCGTGCAGGGCTTCCGAAAAGAGAGCCTCTGATGCTTGAAGAGTGGGATAAAAGAGATGTTTATAATAAGCTGATTGCATTAAATAATGGTAAACCCAGATTCATTTTGCATGACGGACCACCGTTTTCAAACGGACATATTCATATGGGAACGTCAATGAACAAGGTGCTTAAGGATTTTATTGTCCGTTATAAGAATATGTCCGGCTTCTGCGCGCCATATGTGCCGGGCTGGGATAATCACGGTATGCCGATAGAGAGCGCGATCATCAAAAAGAACAAGCTGGACAGGAAAAAAATGTCCGTCTCCGAGTTTAGAAACGCGTGCCGGCAATTCGCGTCCGATTTTGTAGATATACAAAAAGCCCAGTTTATCCGTCTGGGGGTACTTGGAGACTGGGATCATCCCTATCTGACCATGGATCCCGCCTTCGAGTCGGAGGAGGTCAAGGTGTTCGGCAGTATGTATGAAAAAGGATATATCTATAAGGGTCTTAAGCCCGTATACTGGTGTCCGCATGATGAAACATCACTGGCTGAAGCTGAAATCGAATATGAGAGCGATAAGTGCCGCTCAATCTATGTAAAATTTAAGGTTATAAACGATAACGGCAAGTTGGCGCATCTATGCGATTTAGACAAAACCTACTTTTTAATCTGGACAACAACGCCGTGGACACTGCCGGGGAATCTTGCGATCTGCCTGAATGCTGAATTCGATTACGCGCTGTTAAAAACGAAATCCGGAGAGGTCTATATTATTGCGCAAAAACTCGTTGAGGCCGTTGTTAAGGCAACGGGGTTCGAGAGCTATGAAATCATCGGGACAGTCAATGGCAGCGACTTTGAGCTGATGACGGCACAGCATCCGTTTCTTGACAGGGAATCTATCATTTTAATAGGCGATCATGTTACACTCGAAGCCGGATCCGGATGCGTGCATACCGCGCCGGGACACGGAATGGAAGACTTTGAGATTTGCCGCGCATATGACGACAGCGGGAAAACCGCTATCGGCGCTATAGTGCCTGTCGACGCAAGGGGGGTCATGACCCAGGAAGCCGGCATGTTTGCCGGAATGTACTACAATAAGGCAAATGATGCCATAACAGAGGAGCTTTCCCGGTCAGGCGCACTGCTTGCATCCGAAGAGATTACTCACCAATATCCGCATTGTTGGCGCTGTAAAAATCCGATTATCTACAGAGCGACAGACCAATGGTTCTGCTCCATAGAGGCATTTAAGGACGAGGCCGTGGAAGCCTGTGAGAACGTGACATGGATGCCGGATTGGGGAAAAGAGCGTATTACAAATATGATTTACGACCGGGCTGATTGGTGCATCTCGCGCCAAAGGCATTGGGGTCTGCCGATACCGATATTTTATTGTGAAAAATGCGGCAAGCCTGTTTGCACGCGGGAGACCATTGAAACTGTCTCTGCTTTGTTTGCCGATAAAGGCTCAAATACCTGGTATGACATAAACGCATCTGAGATTCTTCCTGATGGTTTTACATGCCCGCACTGCGGACACGATACCTTTAAGAAAGAGACCGATACGCTGGACTGCTGGTTTGACTCAGGATCTTCACATATCGCAGCACTGGAGAGGGACAACAAGGAAAACTGGCCGGCCGATATGTATCTGGAGGGAGCCGATCAGTACAGGGGATGGTTCCAGTCATCATTGCTCACAGGCGTCGCTGCCAGGGGCGGTGCGCCGTATAAATCCGTATTAACACACGGATGGGTCGTTGACGGGGAAGGAAAAGCCATGCATAAATCCCTGGGCAACGCCGTTTCACCGGAAGAATTGATTCAGAAATACGGCGCTGATCTTCTAAGGCTCTGGGTTGCGTCTTCCGATTACAGAGCTGACGTCAGGGTATCGGACAAAATATTCAAACAGCTGTCCGATATTTATCTGAAAATCCGCAATACGGCTCGATTTATCCTTGGAAACCTTGACGGGTTTGATCCGGATAACCAAATTGACTTCGCCGATATGCCCGAAATTGACAAATGGGCGCTTATCAGGCTGAATGCTTTAATCAAAAAAGTTCGGGCGGCTTATGATAAATATGAGTTTCATTTGATTTATCATGCGATACACAATTTTTGTGCGGTAGACATGTCAAGCTTCTACCTTGATATCATAAAGGACAGGCTTTACTGTGAGGAAAAAGACGGCTTTTTGCGCAGAAGCGGACAGACGGTGATCTATCTGATTCTCGATGCGATGGTTCGTATGCTGGCGCCTATCCTATCCTTTACCGCCGAGGAAATATGGGGTAATATGCCGCACGCAGCGAAAGACAATGCCGTAAGCGTAATGTTCAATCCGATGGCGCAGGCCGAAGACCGGTATGCTTTTGATGCGCAGTCGGCCGAACGCTGGGAGCGAGTATTGAAGCTGAGAGACGATGTGAATAAGGCTCTTGAGCTTTCCAGAAATGAGAAGCTTATCGGAAAACCACTTGATGCTGAGGTTGAACTCTATTTCAAGGACTGGTCTGTGATCGATGAAATATCCGGATTTGATTTAAAAACGCTTTTTATTGTATCAAAGGTAACGGTCAAGGCAGGAGAGGCAGAGGGACACAAAGGAGACTTTGAGGGCGTGGTCGTTAAGATAAGCGCGTCGCAGGCAAAAAAATGCGCCCGCTGCTGGACGCATGACGATAACGTCGGTGAAACCCCGGCGCATCCCGAGCTTTGCCCGCGTTGTGCCGGAGTGGTGAAATGATCTATATTATTATATCGGCCGTTATAATAACGGCCGATCAGCTGTTCAAGCAATGGATCAGCGCGCATGTACCTGTCGGAGGAGAGCTTCGGTTGCTGCCCGGTCTGATCAGGTTAACCAATGTACACAACACAGGCGCTGCATTCAGTCTTTTTCAGGATATGCAGACGATTATTTTGATCATAACCGGTGTATTCTGCCTGATTGTTATCTTTGGGCTGATTATGAAATCGGTTAAGGGCGTGTTCGGAAACCTCGCGCTCGCCATGGTATTGGGCGGAGCGCTCGGCAACATGATAGACAGGGTATTAACCGGCAGCGTTGTCGATATGTTTGATTTTCAGTTTATCCGTTTTGCCGTTTTCAATATTGCTGATGTTTTTATAACCTTTGGCGCACTTATGTTCTGTGTCTTTATTTTAAGATCCGGAAAAATAGATAATATATTAACGGTTAAGTCCGGCAAAAAACGGGCAAGGGTCACAGTATCGGAGCCTGAGATTTATGACTACACACTGGATTCAATCATAGTAGAATTTAGTGATCCGACTATAACGGAGCAAAGCGCCGGGAAAGGAATGGAAGATGATCCGGATAATTCCGGAAGCTGAGCATGCCGGAATGCGCCTTGATGTTCTGTTGGCCTCTAAAATTGATGGCCTGAGCCGAAGTGCGGCCATCAGGCTGATCGATATGGGCCGGGTTACCGTAGAAGGACTTAAGGTAAAAAAGAATTGGAAAGTCGTGCCCGGATGCTCTATTGAAGTTGAGATGCCCGAACCGGAAAAGACGGAAATTCAAGCACAGAGAATTGCGCTCGATATCGTGTATGAAGACGATGATGTTATCGTGGTGAATAAGCCGAAGGGAATGGTCGTTCATCCTGCACCCGGTCACCGGGAAGGCACTCTCGTGAATGCATTGATTTTTCATTGCGGTGAAAGCCTGTCCGGTATCGGCGGAGAGCTTCGGCCGGGCATAGTCCATAGGCTTGATAAGGACACATCCGGCTTGATCATTTCCGCAAAAAACGACATCGCACACAGGAGCCTCAGTGCACAGCTGTCTTCGAGAAGCTTGTCACGTATATACGAAACAATCGTAAAAGGGCATATAAAGGAATATTCGGGGATTATCGAAGCGCCGATCGGCAGAAGTCCGAAGGACCGGAAGAAGATGGCGGTAACCGATAAAAACGCGCGAAATGCCATTACAAAATATGAGGTAATTACACAATACCCGGGCTATACGCATCTGAGATGCATTCTGGAAACAGGCAGGACGCACCAAATAAGGGTCCATCTTGCGCATTTGGGACATCCAGTGATCGGTGACACTGTTTATGGGGCCGGAAAACCGGAGTTTGGACTCGAGGGGCAGTGCCTGCATGCAAGAACAATCACATTTTTGCACCCGAGGACACAGGAAACCGTGACGTTCAGCTCCCCGCTGCCGGATTATTTTACGCGGATTCTGACAATATTGGCTGCCCGCTGTACAAACTAAGCAGAGGCTTTGCATAGCATAACTTAACAGGTCCCACATGTTCAATGTTGAACATGTGGGACCTGTTATTCAGTCCCAAAACAATATATTGAACATTGTTATAGTACTATTTTGAATTCTAATGGAATAGCATTAACTCGCGCCTTCACGCTATGATTTTTTTTTCTTTGATATTTTGATTGTAACGACAATGTCGGTATCTGTTTCGTCCTTACCGTATTGCGCATCTATTCCGGACTGCTTCATCATATCAAGGCCTCTTGTTAAGGTATTCAGAAAGATACGTACATCTTTGATTATGACATGCGGAAGATTCTTCTTATGCTGTTTTTGTTCGGGTTTTTCTTTTTGACCCGAACTTTTCAGGAGGGCTTCGATATATTCTTCCGTTTTGGCAACCGTCAGCTGGTTACTGATAACATATTCGAGGCATTGCAGCCTGTCTTCGTTTGATTTGAGTCGCAAAAGTGCCCGCGCATGGCGCTCGCTGAGCTCCGATTCCCGCAGAAAGTACAGGATTTCTGGAGACAGTTTCAAGATTCGGAGTTTATTTGCGACCGCAGACTGGGATTTTGACAGCCGCCTTGCTGCATCTTCTTGGCTCATTCCATATGTTTTAATCAGCATGGACAAACCCTCTGCTTCGTCTATGTAATCCAAATCGCGCCGCTGAAGATTTTCGACCAGCGCAATCAGTGAGGATTCCTCCATATCAATATCGATCACTATACAGGGGACAGATATAAGACCGGCCAGCTTGGCTGCCCTCAATCTCCTCTCACCGGAGACGAGTTCATATACCTTACCTTTTCTGCGCACATTCAAAGGCTGTATTATACCATACTGCGTAATGCTTTCGGCTAATTCTCTGAGCGACTCCGCTTCAAAGTAACGGCGAGGCTGCATCGGATTTGGTTTTATGTCGTCGACCGGGATATATAAAATTTTCTGGCTTTCATAAAGTCCGCGTTTTTTTAACAGCTGCACGCTAAATCCTCCATTCCGTAAAACGGCGAAGCTCTTCGAAAACGGCTGTAAAAACCCAAAAAGACGGATATCCTCTGCTTACAGCATATTCACTTTACCAACATATTAAACGACAATGCGCAAGAAATTAACAGAAGCATGTCGATCAATTACGCAAAACAAGCGGATTATGAAAAAGCAATTGCCCGAGCAGCTTCGCGCCCGGGCAATTTGTATTCAAGTTATTAACGCTTATATTATCTGGCCGGTAAAATCGTTATTGGATCAACCGCGTCTCCGCCCTCGGGACGATACTCAAAATGGAGATGTGTGCCGGTTGCGGTTCCCGAGCAGCCCATTCCGCCGATGACATTTCCCTGCGCCACCTTGTCTCCGACTGCCACATTGATGCAGCTCAAATGCGCATAGTATGTGACGTCGTTATTGTCATGCCTTATCTGAACAAGTTTACCATAACCGTAATAATGTTCAGCCATAATGACTTCTCCACCGTCAGATGCATAAATAGGCGTGCCGCTATCAGACGCTATGTCGATACCTTTATGATTTCTCGAACCTACGCTGACATTTCGGTATCCGAAATCCGATGTGATTTCTCCCTCAGCCGGCCAGATATAAGAGCCTGTCGAAAGCCTTTCTCTGGTGCCCCGCAATACGACCGCGTTAACAGGCTGGTTGATAACGGTAACGCCTTCCGCAGTTTTATCAACTTCAACACCATTAACATAACTAACCTTATAAACCGCTAGCGCTTTACCGACTAACCCTTCGCTTTGTACAACCCTATCTCCGGACAGCAATGTGGGGTCATCCACGGTATCAATATCATAAGAAATCGTTTCTTCAACCGTTTCGCGCTCCTGTGTCTGCACCTTAACCGAGGACAGTAAAGATTGATACGCAAAATCCGGTTCAGCCAATAGAGAGGTTTTGGCATATCTACCCTCAATTCCGACATCGCCCTGGAAGCTTACGGATAAGGTATTGTCATTAATGTATTCAGAGAGCACCCTTCTGACAACATTCTCAGCAGATAATTGAGTATCCAAAGCGCATACCGCTTTTCCGTCAAGGGAAATGACATACAAATACTTGATTTCCAGTATGCTGTCCAGCAGAAGGTTTCTTAGCTCCTGCGCAGATGCCGTTTCATTGTTTCCGATCGATAGCTTGGCGGTTAGATCAGATTCAAGCACATAGTCGCGTCCCATTGCTTCCGACGCCGTCATTTCGACGCCGGCTATTACGCTGGCAAGCTCTGAGCGGTCAGATGCATAGCACAGTACATGGCCATCAAGGGAAACGGCATATGCGTAATTGACATTGGCGGCTACAAAGCTGAACGTGGCGCAAAGGCAAAGCATTGCAGCAATCCGACTGATATTGGTTTTGGTGAACTTGGCTGATGCAACCGATTTAACATAGCGAAAGCCAGGCTTAACAAAATCAGCAATGATTCGTTTCCTATATTGTCCGTCCATATACACCTCAAGGATAGATATAGAATAAGTTACAAAAAAATAAATGATCAACAAAATAAGTTGCAATATATGAAAAATAGAATTACAAAATGGTAACAATACATATCATACACATTCACCTATTCATTGTCAAGCTTTTTTTGTATCTATTAACCAAAAGGTGGCGGCCAAGTCCGGCTGTCTCTTTACAAAGGAACATGGTGAGGAAGCTTTAAGAGCGGCAAGGAAATAAAACAGTATCAAATATTCGGGATTACATGAATATTTCATATTTGTCCAATCAGCAAAATATAATGAATAACGGAAGGGAACGTATTATACAAACCATTACTGCGGCAAAACCACCGTCTGGTAACGCAGCTAAAAATGCCTGCAGAAACAAGCATTATGAATGTATGTGAAAAAAGGAGGCCAACATGGTATTTGAAGAAAAGTACAAAAAAACAGAAGTACCGAGTGCTATTGCTCTTAACGCGCGGCGCAAACTGACTGTTACCGGCGTAGAGGACGTTGAAAGCTTTGATGAGAATACAATTGTTTTGTATACGACAGGAGGACTACTTATCGTCAGAGGGCAGGGCTTACATATTGAAAAATTGAGCATTGACGGAGGAGAATTGTCGGTTGAAGGGACAGTCGACAGCATGAGCTACGAAGAGGAATCCGGAAAACAAGGTGGATTCTGGGCAAGGCTTTTTAAGTAAATGGAAATCAGTATTGCCCATCAGCAGATGGAAGCTGCGGTATCATTGATTATCGGCCTCGGTACCGGGGTCGTATATGATTTTTTCGGCGTTCTTCGAAGACGGTTTATTTTAAAGGTATTTACCTATTTATTTGATTTGATTTATTGTGTTGCACTTGGCGGTGTCTATTTTTTGGTTGGTTATGGTCCGGGCGGTGGAAGGCTCAGACTGTTTATGCTGGTGTTCATTTTGATCGGAAGTGTTTTGTATTTCCTTTTGCTCAGTAAGGTCATGAATAAAATCCTCGAGTTTTTTGCTGACTTTCTCGGGTTTATTTTCCGCTGCCTTCTTATGCCGTTTAAATGGGCGGGTCTTGCAGCTAAAAAAGTAAAAGAAACCGTAATAAATGTCTTTCTTTATTTATCAAAATGGTATATTATATATAATAGAGTTTCTATTCCCCTTGTTAAGCGGAGAAATATCGGCAAAAGACGCAGGGAGGCCAGTCATGAAACCAAAGAAGGCAGGTATTATTACAAAGATCGTTATTCTGATATTGATCGTTTACGCTACGGTCTCGATGATCAATCTTCGCATAAGGGTCAAGGAAGCCGAAGCAGAAAAGGCCGCACTGACACAGGCGGTCGTGGACAAAGCCGCCGCAAACGCCGAGTTGAGTTACGAAATAGCGCATATAAACGATCCGCAGACAATTGAGAATATCGCTCGTGAAAAACTGGGGTTGCTTCGCCCCGGAGAAAAGGTGTTTTATCGTGTCAGCAATTGATTGCTACGAAGGAGGAAATCTGTTTTAAATGGATTTGGTTGTGGGAACCATTCTTGACGGAAAAGTGTCCGGAATCATGAAGTTCGGTGCTTTTGTATCGCTCCCCGGAGGAAAGTCGGGCCTTGTGCACATATCTGAAATTGCATATTCCTATGTTAATGAAGTGAAAGATTTCTTAACGGAGGGACAGGACGTCAAAGTCAAAATTATTGGCATTGACGAGACCGGCAGAATAAATCTATCGATAAAAAAAGCTGTAGAACGCGCACCTGTACCGGCATCTCCGAAGGCCACAGACAGGCCTCCGGTCAATCGACATTCCTCATCGGCTCGTACGATTCTTCCCAGAGACAATTACAGGAATCAGCAGACTGCAGACTCTTCTTTCGAAGATAAACTAAAACAGTTTATGGTGGATTCCGACAGCAGAATGTCAGGGATCAAGCTATACTCAGACAAAAAGAGTTCTTCTTCCAGGCGCAATAAAGGTAAATAGCTTAAAAACGGCGGACAATGAAAATGCACGGCGGCCTAATAGGTCTATTTAAACAAAACACGGCTTTAAAGACAAAGTGGTATCGATACGGTGCCGCTGTACAATGTGCGGCCGCTCTGTTGTATCAAGGCGGCCGCTTCATGATCTCAAGGCGGCCATTTCGAGACCGCCTATTTGACTCTTTTAACGGGAGCTTTAACCGATGGTTTTGCATCGGCTTATTATGTTTATGCATAAAAAAAGAAGCGGATCAGGCCAAGCCTAGATCCGCCCAAAATAGGGTTGTGGGATAAAGATATGAACTTAGAACATTGATTTTCACGTTAAATGAAAAGCAGTGCTCAAGGCTCAACCGATATTATCAGCCGAAGCCTCACGCTATTGGATAAGCTGTACCTAGATATTAGCACGTATGGTTATATTTGTAAATAGCAAATTGTGATATTTTTTCACTTCTTTTGTCGAATGCGGGGATTTATTCGCTTAACCGACCTGCTATAGGGAGTAAATAACAAATATTCCCAGATTCAACCGGAGAAAAGATAATGATATGAAGGAAATAAAAGCAGCGCAAGTAGCCGATATGGTTGAATTTCTATGTCTGAAAGCCAATACTGTTCTGCCGGACGAGCTTTGCGGCATGCTAAAACGCTGCGCCGAGGCAGAAACGAATGAAACAGCCGCAATGGCGATGAAAGACATCATAGCGAATTATGAATTAGCTGCCGGGGAAGGTTTACCGATTTGCCAGGATACCGGGATGACTGTTGTGTTCGCCGATATCGGTCAGGATGTCCATATTACCGGCGGTCTTTTTGAAGAAGCGGTTAACGAGGGCGTTGCCAGAGGATACAAGAACGGCTGCCTGAGAAAGTCCGTTGTAAAAGATCCGCTCAGGCGCATTAATACAGAAAACAATACCCCGGCGATTTTGCATATCCGCTTGGTTCCGGGCAATAAGCTCCGCATTACTGTTGCGCCGAAAGGTTTTGGCAGCGAGAATATGAGCGCAATGAAAATGTTCCTGCCGTCTGACACAGCTGATGACATTGTCGGTTTTCTGGTTGAGACCGTAAAAAAAGCCGGTGCGCGTCCCTGTCCGCCGGTCATATTGGGCGTCGGGCTCGGGGGCACGATAGAACAAGCGGCGTTAATCGCAAAAAGAGCCTTATTAAGACCTGTCGGCCACAGGAATACTGACCCGTTTTATGCTGATATGGAGGACCTGGCACTCAAAAAGATTAACGACCTCGGGATCGGCGTTCAGGGATTCGGTGGGAAATGCACAGCGCTTGCCGTAAACATCGAGGCCGTACCGACCCATATCGCAGGACTCCCTTGCATGGTCAATATGAGCTGTCATGTAACAAGGCATGCACAGGGCTCTCTTGGTTGACGGCTATACAGTTTGTTTTTTATGAATAGCTTCTTTTTTATTCAATTTTTGATATAATAGTGACAGCATAACAATGTTATGTGTCATCTCAGTGAGGATGAGCGATCACCAATGATGCTGAAAAGCTGAATTGATTGCGAAAGGGGAAAAATCATGAAGTTTGTTTTTACGGAGAAGAAGGTAGAGATTACCGAAGATTTGCGCAAATATGCCGAGAAAAAGATTAACAAACTTGACAGGATGTTCAAAGATGAATCAAGCGCATATGTGACGTTTTCGATCGAACGCGGCAGACACAAGGCGGAGGTGACGGTCAAAAACAACGGAATGTATTTTAGAGTCAGCGAAGTGACCAGTGATATGTACGCTTCTATTGACTCCGCTGTAGCGGCAATCGAGCGGCAGGTACGAAAGTATAAAACAAGACTTGTAAAGAAACTGCGGGATGGCGTCCTTGATAAAGAAATCGTTCCATCGGTCAGAACTCAGCAAACAGAGGCTGAAGAATATGAATTTGAGATCGTGCGTACCAAGCGCTTTTCCATTAAGCCTATGTCCGTCGAAGAAGCCGTTCTTCAAATGAACCTCTTAGAGCATGAATTCTTTGTATTCAAAAACCAAGATGACAACGACAGTTTTGCAGTCGTTTATCGAAGGAACAACGGCGGGTACGGTTTAATCGAGAGTTCGGAAGTTATACAGCAGTAACATGCATGCAATCACAAATGAGGCGCAATGCAATTCTTTATTAAATGAAGAGTTGCATTATGGCCATGTGGGCGCTAATCGCCCACATGGCCATCTTTAATCAGCGAAGCAGGGGCCTATTGCGGAACGGCAGATGGGCGCATACAAAAATCGTTGGCTATCGGTAAGCGGTTCATTTATCATTACCAATAAATAATCGATTAACTAATTGAATATCTATTGAAATCCTTGAATCCATACTGTAATATCGTCAGTATAAAGGATACATATGATGAAATATTTTGAACATGTATAAACAACATTAAAATGAAGAAGGTGCTCAATGCTAAAAGGAATGAAACGGCTTTTTGGTGCACAGGATATGACGACAGGGAGCCCGGCAGCAGCTATGCTCCTGTTTTCGATTCCTATGCTGCTGGGTAATTTTGCTCAGACGCTGTACGGAACGGTAAATGCTATCATTGTTGGGAAGTGCCTTGGAGATAGCGCTCTTGCCGCAGTCGGAATCTGCCAACCAATTCAATTTTTGTTTTTCGTATTTTTTATGACTATAGGGACAGGCGTAACCGTAATGGTTGCGCAATATTTTGGCGCAAAAGAGTACAAACGTTTATCTGAGTGTATCGGCAGCTCCTTTACGTTGATTGCAGCTGCGACTGTTCTCATCATGTGCTGCGCTCCGCTGAGCGGTACAATACTTAAACTGATAAACACGCCGCCGGAAATTTATGACATGACCCGTGATTTTCTGTTTGTTATGTTCATCGGATGCATGGGTTCAGGATTTTATAATATCATCTCCGGCATACTGCGCGGCCTTGGCGACGCTTTTTTCCCACTGATTGTTTTGCTGATATCGGTTGTGCTGCAAGTAGCCCTGGATCTGCTGGTTATCCTTGTTTTCGGTTGGGGCCTTGTGGGCATGGGAATTGTTACTGCTTTTTCCCAGCTGGTTTCAGCGATTGCTTGTCTGATAAAGGTGGCACACCTCAAAGGCGTTGTCAAAATAAAGCGAGAGACGCTAAAACCGAAAAAAGAAATGGTTATGCAAATAATGCGGTTGGGGCTGCCTGCGGGTATATCACAGGGCATTATGTCGCTATCGTTTGTTTTTGTTCAATCCTTTATGAATGCCATGGGTCCTTTTATCATAACATGCATGACATCTGTCATGCGTGTCGACCAGTTTGCCATGCTTCCGAATATGGCATTTAACACGGCTGCTTCTACGTTTACCGGGCAGAACATTGGCGCAAACAAAATGGAAAGAGTGAAAAAAGGCGGGCAGGCGGTTGTACTGATGGGATTTGTTGCAGCCGTCGTCATTGTCGCGCTGTTGCTTATTTTCGGAAAATCCTTGATTAGTATGTTTACGGACACTCAGGATGTCATACAATTGGGAAACCGGATGCTTTGGATTATGTCTCTCGGATACATAGCAAACTCGTTTATGCAGACATATGGCGGCATTATGCGAGGAGCGGGTGATACGATAGCGACCATGTGGATAACAATCATATCAAACGTTATTTTACGCGTTCCTCTTGTTTATGTATGGGTTAGATTATCAAGAAGCGCGAAATGGCCCAACGGAAATCCGGATTCGATTTACGCGTCTATGGCGATTGTAGGTACAGTAGGTGCTATTATGACTTTCCTGTATTTCCGTACCGGCAGATGGAAAAGCAAGGGCGTGATCAAAAGAAGCGAAAAGGCAGTAGAATTCGCACCAACGGATTGATATCTTTGCTTATAAGAACATATTAGCAGATAAGGGATTGCCGCGATAGGCCTATTGTGCCTATCGCGGCAGCTCTTGTTGGTTAGCCGAAATAGGATGCGTGGGTTTTGCAATGGATTTGATTCGGCATCGACGCAGTTATTTAATGTCCACTGAACAAACGCGTTTGTTCAGATGCATTGATTGTCTGCCTGAATGGATTTGCGGATACATGCCGCAAATCCAGCAGGCATTATTTAGCATGATTACTTGTCTGCGGTTTTCATTTGTGATACAATAGCCGGGATTTAAAACAGCGGTCTTTTCAACAGATGGCGATTTTCATGTTATCATATTGGGTTTATGAAAGGGATGGGCGCATGTTTAGAAGAGTAAGAAACAACTATAGAAAAACAATTTTGCCGTTGAGTATTTTATCGTTGTTGCTTTGCGTTTTAATGCTAGCTCTATCCGGGTTCAGATTCGTTGATATTTTTAGAAGTCCGGCGCATCTGAAAGACATCGCTGTTGAGGACTTAAACGGATCATACGCGTTCATTAATGTAAGTGATATTGAGGGGACATTTGCCAGATATGGGGCTGTGGCTGCTGAAGGTGAGACGGATGTCGATATCGTCAGAAGATATTGCATTTATAAACTTGATGAAGACAAATACATGGGTATTGCCATTAAAGGAAAGCAGCTTGCAGATATTAATAAACTGGGGAATGCAATAGAGACATTTGGCGAAACACAGGCAAGGACAATGGATTTTGGTACGATGACCGGTACCGTACGCCCTATGAAAGACGAGCTTTATGACTTGCTTTGCGGATGGGCAAAAGAAACGATACTGACGGAACCTTCCGTTATACAAAATCCATATATGACAGAATCTGAAGAAGATACGCCGGAGCAAGAACAGTATTATCAGGAGCACGTTCTACCCTTGATCCTTGAAGTCGGCTATATGGGCGCCTGCCCCGCTGCGGTGGTTTATATCCTTTTCATATTGGCTGTTTTATTTTTGCTTGCGGCTGTCGTTTTGATTCTCACCATGGTTTTTGGCGTCTGGGATAATCCGGTTAGAAAGCTGGCATCCGTTGTGGACGCAAAGGCTTTGGAGAGGGATTTCAGCGAGGGAAAGAGCGTAGGCAATGCGATTCATATCGGACATGAATATATCTGGTGGTTTAAAAGGGCGAAAACAGATGTGATAAAAACGCCGGATGTCATTTGGGCATATCCAAGGAGCAAAAGGCTTGAGGGCGGTAAGCTCCGTTGGACAATTGTTTTGAAAACAGAGGACAGGAGAGAATACGGCATTGTTCTCGGTGAGTCCGAAAAGGTACAGGAAGCCCTTGAAGCAATAGAGGCAGAGGGCTATCTTGTTGGAATCGGTTTTGACAAGCAAAAACAGCAGCTTTTCGACAAAGACATTTCAGCATTCAAAGCCCGGATAAAAAGAGAGCGCAAAGAAAAAGATAATGCCAAACAAAAGGCGCAAGAGGAGAAGGAACAAGATCCCGATATATCCGAAGAAGCCTAGCATTCCGGCACGGCTAAAGATTGAGTAAATCCGCCGGGATAAGTTTCGGTTAACTAAGCTGAGAGCTTACAGCAGCGAAAACATGTTGGATTGTATTAAACAGGTCTATGGAATAAGCGGCGTACCGAAAAAGGGCACGCCGCTTATATGTTTTAACCGGTATATTTCTCTGATGTTTTATAGTAAGAGTATCGGACTTAATTCTATTTAAATCATCGGCGGAATTATAGATAAGGCCTGAACACTCCTCTCGGTATAAAGTAAGGCGCGTTTAGCATATTTATGCCGTATAAATTCTATGGAATAAAATATCTCGCAAAAACAGGTATTATTTTAAAAAAGGTGTTGACACATCAGGGGGATTGATGCTATATTATCAAAGCGTCATGCGGGGCAGACACTTTGC